>Ga0073932_1000504_pt1 | contig 96144 bp, 83 predicted proteins | sample DewCreD2012metaG_FD_76967 | JGI IMG/M metagenome (GOLD analysis project Ga0073932, IMG submission 76967) | Hot spring sediment bacterial and archeal communities from British Columbia, Canada, to study Microbial Dark Matter (Phase II) - Dewar... ...
CTCAGGCTTGACTGTCTTCTTCTTTTACTGCTGCTTTTCCTAAATCGGTACCATCGCGTCAAAGAACTCCTTTCACTATGTCGACCCGCACCCCTCCGGGTACGGCCTCACGTATCATCTCCATCCCTCTCTTACACCCCGCTCCTCCGAACAGGGCTGCAAAGGTAAGCACTTTTTCTCTCCCGCGCAAGGGGTATCCCCAATTTTTTTATCAATTTTTTCTCCCCCTCTTCCCCGCGCGCCGCTCTCCGTCCGAAAGCGGGTGCAAAAGTAGAAAAGCGTTTTGAATTACGCAAGGGTCTATACCGAATATTTTTGTTAAAGAGTGTTTCATAAAATCCTATTCGTTGATTATCAAACCGAAAATTTTGCTTTCCAATATATAATAGTTAGTTTTTTGCTAAAAAAAACTATCTTCGCACAATAGTTTATTGATATAGCATTACAAACTATAATCTTATTCAGATGTCGTTCAAAGAGAAACTTGTAATTATCCCTACCTACAACGAAAGTGAGAACATTTCCCGAATGATTGGCAAGGTAATGTCGCTTGAAGGAAACTTCCACCTTCTTATTGTTGACGATGGTTCACCCGACGGGACGGCCAGCATTGTAAAGGAAAAGCAAAAAGAATACCCCGAAAGGCTTTTTATGGTTGAACGCTCAGGGAAACTGGGATTGGGGACAGCATATATCACTGGATTTAAATGGGCTTTGGCCAATGGCTATAAGTATGTTTTTGAGATGGATGCGGATTTTTCCCACAACCCCGACGATTTAATTAACCTTTACAATGCCTGCGTTAACGGAGCCGATCTGGCTATTGGCTCGAGGTATGTTAACGGGGTAAATGTTGTGAACTGGCCCATTGGAAGAGTGCTTATGTCGTACTTTGCCTCTAAGTATGTACGGATGGTAACAGGAATGAAAGTGATGGATACTACTGCAGGTTTTAAGTGTTACAAAGCCGAAGTACTAAAAGCCATCAATTTTGACAAGATAAAGCATATAGGTTACGGTTTTCAGATTGAAATGAAGTTCACCGTTTGGAAGCTTGGCTTCAACATAGTTGAAGTGCCTATAATATTTACCGATAGAAAATTTGGTGCTTCAAAAATGAGTGGAGGTATTTTCAATGAAGCCTTATGGGGCGTGGTTAACATGAAACTTAAAAGCCTTTTTATTTCCTACAAAAAACTTCATGCTTCAAACTAAATAGCCAAGAATGGGCCGACTTGCCATTATAAATGCGACCATTATTAACGAAGGCAAAACCTTTAAGGGAAACCTTATAGTTAATGGTGAAACCATTGAGCATATTAGTACCGCCCCATCAAGTGTGGATAAGTTCTTGCCCGAGGAGGTAATAAATGCTGAGGGTTTATGGCTTTTACCGGGCGTTATTGACGATCAGGTGCACTTCCGTGAACCCGGCCTTACCCACAAGGGTGATATTTACACCGAATCGAAAGCGGCTGTTGCTGGTGGTGTCACATCGTTTATGGAGATGCCTAATACAAAACCACAAACCACAACCATTGAGTTACTTCACGATAAGTTTAAGATTGCAAGCCGGAAGTCGCTAACCAATTACTCATTCTATTTAGGAGCCACCAACGATAATATTGAAGAGATTACAAAGGTTGACCCAAGGAATATTTGCGGATTAAAGGTTTTTATGGGTTCATCAACCGGGAATATGCTGGTTGATAGCGAGGAGGCGCTTGAAAGAATATTTAAGTTCTCACCTACTATAATTACTACACACTGCGAAGACGAGAATACAATCCGAAAGAATCTTGAGCAATACCAACTACTATATGGTAACAACATCGATATAAAATATCACGCAAGCATAAGAAGTGCTGAGGCCTGCTACCTCTCATCGGAAAAAGCAGTTAGATTGGCAAAAAGATATGGAGCACGCCTGCACATTCTTCATCTTTCAACAGCCAAAGAACTTGAACTTTTTGATAACAGCATTCCTTTGGCCGAGAAAAAAATTACTGGCGAGGTTTGCGTGCACCATTTATGGTTTAACGATAATGACTATGACAGGTTGGGCTGGCGTATTAAATGGAACCCAAGCGTAAAAACCGAAACCGACCGGTTAGCTCTTATCCAGGGTTTAAAAAACAATCTGCTCGATGTTGTGGCAACCGATCACGCCCCACACCTGATTAGCGAAAAAGACAACATATACACAAGTTCCGCTTCGGGTGGACCTATGGTTCAGCATTCGCTTATTGCCATGCTTGAGCTGAGTAAGAAAGGATATTTTACCCCTGAACTGGTTGTTGAGAAAATGTGTCATTCACCTGCCACGCTTTTTAGGATTGAAAAAAGAGGATTTATCCGCGAGGGTTACTTTGCCGATTTAGTTCTGGTTAATCCAAATCATCAGCATACGGTTACAAACGATACGCTAATCTATAAATGTGGATGGTCGCCCCTAGAGGGAGAAACTCTCTCGCACACAGTTGAAATGACAATTGTAAACGGAAGAATTGTTTACAGTAAAGGAACTTTCAATGAAACCGTTAAGGGAAAAGCTTTAACTTTTAACCCTTAAGCCAATGAACATTAAGTTTAATTTGATTCTGCTTGCCATCGGTTTTTTGTCGTGCAGCAGTCCGCAGCCCAAAAATGTAATTGTTGATATAACGGGCAAGGAGCAGGAATTGACCTTGATTGCCGACAGCATTAAGTATGAGGTTGTAGTTCAACCTTCCGATAACGATATTTGGGAAAGCGAAAGACTTCAAGGCTACCAGAACCACAAAAACTTTATTGATGGCACCTTTAAAGGTATACTAAGTGGTAAATTAAAGGTTTTAGATTACGCAACCACTGAACCATTGACCGTTGATGAGGTTAGAAGGATTATTGAAGACAATAAAATAGATGCTTCACAAATTGGCAAGCTACTTTTTACGGAACAATGGTTTACTGATAAACAGGGGCGCCTCCATAAAAAGATACTCTCCATAACCTTTGGTAAATCCGAGTATAGCAAACAAGGAACCTTTAAAGGTTATAGCGCGCTATTCACTGTAAAATACTAGGCGCTAGCTGGCGTCCATAACAAAGCGTGCAGTGCTTCTGGTTCGTTGTTGCAGGTAAACAACCCGATTGCCTGCAAAACTTTCAATTACTTCCGGCGTGTAGTGCCGTATGGTTAACAGCTCAAGGTTACTGTTGTATCGAACCGCAAATTCGTGTTTCATTTCTTCCAGTGCATCACCAAGTCGGAGCTTATCGTTGTCAACACAAACGGTAAAGCTTATGGCTGAGTTATGCACCATATTAACCTTAATCCGATGTTTATAGAGCAATGCAAATATTTTACTTAGGCAGTCCTCAATTACAAACGAAAAATCGCGAGGCGAAAGGGTTATTAGAACCTGGTTCCTTTTGAGTACTAACACAGGGGGTAACTTAACGGGTGTGTCGGAATGAGCAATGGTTGAACCTGGGGCATCGGGCTCCACGAATGATTTTACGTAGAGGGGAATTTTTTTATTCTGTAAAGGTTTTATTGTCTTAGGGTGAATGATTTGTGCTCCGCAATAGGCAAGCTCAATAGCCTCCTGATACGAAACAAAATCAAGTTTTACAGCATTGTTGAAAATTTTTGGATCGGCGCTAAGTACCCCCGCAACATCCTTCCAAATGGTAACATCCTGAGCATCCAAAAGATTCGCAAGAATGGCAGCAGTATAATCGGAACCCTCACGCCCCAAAGTGGTTGTAGTTCCCACCTCGGTTCCTGCAATAAAACCCTGAGTTAAAAAGATATTTGCCGATGAGAAATCGAACTCACGCTGACACAAGAGCCGCGAGGTTGTTTCATCAATTACTCCCTCACGGTACGAGGTATCGGACCTAAGGCATCGCCTTGCATCTACTAAAGTATTGGCAATGCCAATAAAATTAAGGTAGTGGCTAACAATACGGGTAGAGAAGAGCTCGCCAAACGATACAACTTGGTCGTAATGGAAATCGTATCCCTTTGTAGGTGCTTGGCTGAACTGGGATTCTAACTGGTGGAACAAGTCCTGCAGCTCAGAAATTAACAAGTGGTTTGGATTTCCCTCAACCAAATCCAGTGCCTGGTTTAAATGGAACTGCTCAACCTCTTTAAGTTTTTCATTCATCGCTGTTAAATCGGCATTCATCCAGTGCATTAAAACCTCCTCCAGCGCGTTGGTTGTTTTTGCCATAGCCGAAACTACAATCACCAGATTTTCAGTAGAAAATCGTTTTACAATGTTGGCCAAATTTCTAATAGCATCGGCCGACTTAACCGAAGCTCCGCCAAACTTAAAGACACGAATGGGTTTCATAGCCAAAAATTTTCTCAAACTTACAAAAATGCAAAGTATTTAGCCACTAAATAAGCGCTACTTTTTTAGTATTTGCTGGTTAAGAAATGGCATCGCAAACGTTTTAAATTTGATTTTTTTGTATTGCAATGCCTTTGCAACGGAAAAAATGGCTAATTTTACTCACAAATTAGAATTAATAACTATCATGCACGGCTACAATGTAAAAACACTTACACAGTTTATAATTGAGAGGCAAGCCGATTTCCCCTATGCTACAGGGGAATTCACCCGACTACTATACCATGTGGGGGTGGCAGCAAAACTTGTTAACAAGAAGGTAAACAAGGCCGGGCTTGTTGACGTTTTGGGCGAAGCAGGTAATATCAATGTACAGGGCGAAGAGCAAAAGAAACTCGACCTGCTAGCCAATTGGCAATTTGTACAAGCGTTAAAAAACAGCAGGGAGTGCTGTGGGGTGGCATCGGAAGAGGATCAGGAAATAATTACCTGGGACGATGAGCTTAGCCAGGATGGCAATTACATCTTCTGCATGGATCCGCTCGATGGATCGTCGAATATTGATGTGAATGTATCGATAGGTACTGTTTTTAGTATCTACCGGCGAATAAGCCCGCGTGGAACAAAGCCTACCATGGAGGATTTCCTGCAACCTGGCAATAAGCAAGTAGCCGCAGGCTATGTAATTTACGGATCATCTACCATGCTTGTTTATACCACAGGCCGTGGAGTTTACGGTTTTACCCTTGACCCATCGATAGGTGAGTTTTGCCTATCGCACCTTAATATTATAACTCCTACCGACGGCAGCATATACTCCATCAACGAAGGTAACTACAACCATTTCCCCGAGGGGGTAAAAAAATACATAGAGTACTGCAAGCAAGAAGATAAGCCCACAAAACGACCATACTCCGCCCGGTATATTGGTTCGCTTGTTTCTGATTTTCACAGGAATCTTCTCAAGGGAGGTATTTTCTTGTACCCACCAACAGCATCGGCACCCAAAGGTAAATTACGATTGATTTACGAGTGTAACCCAATAGCCTTTCTGGCCGAACAGGCCGGTGGCATTGCCACCGATGGTAAAAATAGAATACTTGACATTCAGCCCGAATCGCTTCATCAAAGAGTTCCTCTTTATGTAGGTTCAAAAAATATGGTTCAAAAACTTCAGGAATTTTTATAGATACACATCGGCCCTTACTATACATTTTTGCGCTCAGCTGGCCTTAAACATAATCTGTTTTCCACATAAAAGCATTAATCGTATAATGCTATAATATTCTTTATTTATTCAACTTTAACAAGATTTGAAAGGAAAGAAAAGCGTTTGCTACTTTATTAAATAATAAAAATATTCTCTAGCTATAATTTGAATACAAGTAAATTAAATCAATATATTTACCTCTTTTTCTGAATGTTACATTTGTCAAAAAAATTATATAAATAAATTTTTTTTACTAATTTATTGTAAATATTTGCATTTTAAAATAAAATGTCATTAAATTGCAATTCAAAATAATTAGAAATCAGGAGTTAAAACACTAAACTAACCAACCATGAAGAAAATTACACTCTCAAAAGAAGAGATTGAAGATCTAAAAGATCTTTACCAATCAGAGATTGATAGGGCACAACGGCGAATTGATAGTTTAAAATCAATTTTGCGAAAAATTGAAAAAGGCGATTTAGGCGACGAAAAAGACGTTGCCGCTCCCAAAAAAAGGGGACGCAAACCAAAAGTAAAAGAAGCAGCTGAATCCACAGCACCTAAAAAAAGAGGACGTCCTAAGAAAATTACTGCTGTAGCCAGTAAAAGCGATGAGACTAAAGAGCCCAAGAAAAGAGGAAGAAAACCCAAAGTAAATTCCGAAACTGAAATTGAAAAGCCAAAAAAAGGGCGAAAAAAAGTAGCCAGGAAGAAAGTTAAAACATCGCCACCCAAGAAAAGGGGACGGAAACCAAAATCGTTACGGAAGGGTTTAAAACCGACTGTTGGGGGTGAAAAAATTAAATGGAACAATTTAATTATCGATATTTTTAAATCGAACGATAAGTTGCTCCAGGCAAAGGACCTTACAGTGGGAGCTCTTGAAAAACTTCAACTGCCCGAGGTTGAAAAGGACAGAACCCGTATGGCCATAGCAACCAATCTTACAAAACTTACAAAATACGAAAAAAAGATTTTGAAGTATACCCGTCCGGACGATAAAATAGCCTATTACGGCTTGGCTGAATGGTTCAATGAGGATGGAACCCTAAAGCCTGAGTACCAAAATAAATTCTAAATTTCATTCTTTATCAATATAAAAGGCCGTAAATTGCGGCCTTTAATTTTTACTATATGGGAAGTGTATTTGAAACGGCAGGTCGCGCCCTTGGCGAGGTTATATACCAAAACAGGAATTTAGACCAGGTAGTATCGTACTGGATTGCTCAAAATAAGCAGTGGGAACCTTTTGATAAGTACCAGTTTGCGTTTATTTTGGAGGAAACAACACGATGGTGGCGGTTGCTGAACGAACTACACGATAGTGAATTCCCAAAATTTGGCTCACATTCCCATAACATAGTAGCTATCTATACAGCCCTAACTCCCTTTGGATTTCCTGAGGAACGGAAGATTCCCAAACATTTCAAAAAGAAGTTTCAAAACAAACTAAATCAACTTTCAAATAATAGAGCAATTAAAGAGTCCATCCCCGATTGGCTCGACGAATTAGGTTTTAAGGAGCTGGGCAATAAATGGCCAAAAGAAATTCATAGCTTAAACCATAAAGCTCCAATAGTTCTTAGAACAAACCTTTTAAAAACGAACGTTCAAGAGCTGCATAATTTTTTGAAACGTGAAGGTTATAAAATAAAAATAATTCCCAACTCAGATGCTATAATACTAACCGAGTCGGCTAACATTTTTAAATCCGAGGCATTTAGGCTAGGGATGTTTGAACAGCAGGATTTTTCATCGCAGCAGGTAGTACCATTATTACAAGTGGAGCCGGGTATGCGGGTTATTGATGCTTGTGCCGGAAATGGCGGAAAAACTTTACATCTAGCTAGCCTCATGAATAATCAGGGGAAAATTATTGCCCTTGATACTGCCCCCTGGAAACTTGAGGAACTTAAAAGGAGGTCACGGAAGGCTGGTGTTACGAATGTTGAGACCAAAGCCATAGAATCAACAAAAACGATAAAACGGCTACAAGACAGTGCCGATAGGTTGCTGATTGACGCTCCATGCTCGGGTTTGGGAGTGCTTAAGCGTAACCCTGACTCCAAATGGCGGTTAACTCCTGAAAGTATTGAAGAACTAAGAAGAACTCAAAGACAAATACTTGGAAAGTATTGGTCAATGCTTAAGGTTGGGGGCTGTATGGTATATGCTACGTGTAGTATCCTACCATCTGAGAATGAAGAACAGGTTAGGTGGTTCTTGGAACAGATGGACGGCCGCTTTACCCTGGAGGAGGAAAAAACAATCTATCCCTCACAAATTGGTTTTGACGGGTTTTACATGGCAAGACTAAAACGGATTAAATAGCTCTACTCCTGCACAATGCGGCCAATTAATGTTGCCGGAGTGCAATCAGTTATCTCCACAAACACAAAATCGCCAATGTTGTAATTTCCTTTAGGGAATACAACTACTTTATTCTGGCTGGTACGGCCAAAGAATTCATCTTTCGATTTTTTCGATTCCCCCTCAATTAGCACCTCGAAACGCTTGCCCACATCGTTTTTCTTGCTTTGTTCGGATAGTTTCCCCTGTAGCTCAATGATCTCCATTAGCCTTCGGGTTTTTACTTCTTCAGGAACATCATCCTTAAATTGCCGTGCAGCCTTAGTATTTGGCCTCTCGGAATACTTGAACATGTATGCAAAGTCAAAACCCACCTCACGCATTAGGCTTAGTGTCATATCGTGATCGAGCTCCGTTTCGGTGCAGAATCCTGTAATTATATCGGTAGATATTGAGCAATCAGGGATAATCGATCGTATGGCTTCAATCCTTTCAAGGTAATCCTCGCGGGAATACTTTCGATTCATAAGCTGAAGGATTCGTGTTGAGCCCGATTGAACCGGAAGGTGGATATGGTTGCAGATATTCTCATACATGGCCATGGTGTACAGCACCTCGTTGGTTAAATCTTTTGGGTGCGAAGTTGAAAAACGAACCCTTATGCGAGGGTCAACAAGGGCTACCATTTCGAGCAAATCGGAAAAGTTTACCTTGTGCTTAATTAAGCCTTTATGCTCCTCCCAATGGTATGAATTTACATTTTGCCCAAGCAAGGTTACCTCACGGTAACCGGCATCGACCAACTCCTGAACCTCCCTAACAATAGTATGTGGATCGCGGCTACGTTCTGCTCCGCGTGTATAGGGAACAACACAGTAAGAACACATGTTGTTGCAACCACGCATGATTGAAACAAATGCCGAAACGCCATTTTTATCGAGCCGAACAGGGCTAATATCGGCATAGGTTTCCTCCCGGGAAAGCAAAACATTTATGCCCTTTTGACCATCCTCGGCAGCACGCAGCAGTACAGGTAGCTCACGGTAAGCATCAGGACCAACCACTAAATCAACTACTTTCTTTTCCTCCAAAAGCTGATCCTTTAGTCGTTCAGCCATACAACCCAACACCCCAACCAGTACCGAGGGCTTTGACCTCTTTACCTGCCCGAATAAATCTATTCGCCCAAATACACGTGTTTCAGCATTCTCACGAATGGAGCAGGTGTTTATAAGAATTATATCTGCCTCGTTTATGTTACTGGTTATTGCGTAGCCATTAGCTATTAGAATTGATGCCACAACCTCGCTATCGTTCACATTCATCTGGCAGCCATAGGTTTCTATATAAACCCTAGGACGACTACTATCATCGTTCAGTGCGCTCTCAAATATGTTGGCATCTTCGGCATTAAAATCCATTGGAAATCTTTTTTTTGCAAAGGTAAGAATTTATGAATATTTTACTTGAGGTGGGTAAAGTGATACAAATCAATAGAGGCTAAATATTTTTGTTAAGCGCAAGTTTGTAGCTAACTTTGCACTTTACCTGAGACAAAAATAAAAAACTATGAGTGGACACAATAAATGGTCAACCATCAAACGCAAGAAAGGGGCTCTTGATGCCAAGCGATCAAAGGAATTCTCTAGGATAATAAAGGAAATATCCGTTGCTGTAAAGGAGGGAGGGGCTGACCCAGAGGGTAACCCACGATTAAGACTTGCCATTAACAACGCCAAAGGGGTAAACATGCCCAAGGAGAATATCCTTAGGGCGATCTCTAAGGCTGAGAAAGATCCTGAAAACCTTCAGGAACTTACCTTTGAGGGCTACGGGCCGGGAGGTATTGCTATTTTTATTGAGTGCCTAACCGATAATAACAACCGCACCATTAGTGCAGTCCGTTCAACCCTGACCAAAAAAGGAGGAAACCTTGGAACCAATGGCTCACTGGCATTCCTTTTCAGCAGGAAAGGGATCTTTACCATCGCAAAGGATAAAATCAACCTTGATGAGGTGGAACTCGACCTAATTGATGCCGGAGCCCAAAATATTGATGACAACGGCGATTTCTATGTGATTACCACCGAAATGGAAGATTTTGGTAGAATGAATAAGAAGCTTGAAGAGCTGAAAATAGAGGTGGAAAATGCCAGCCTGCAACGTATCCCTAACGATTTCAAATCGGTTGATAAGGATACTGCCATGAAATTCCTAAAACTAGTTGAAGAAATTGAGGATAACGACGACGTTCAGCAGGTTTACCATAACCTGGAGCTAACCGATGAGGTTATGGCTGCCATGGATAACGAGTAAACACAGTAAAAACTTTATACTCCCCTGCTTTGGGGAGTTTTTTTGCCTTAAATTCATCAATAGAAGATAAAAGGTGTTTAGATTTTATTGTGTTTTTATTGACTAATCTCCTCTAAGAATGTCCCCCCCCTTTTTTATCAGCCCGGTTGAATTTGTTAATTCATGGGCATTCGGTTTAGTTGTTCACTTTTAACTATTCCTCTAACTTCCTCTAACTTCCATCATATTCTGTCTATTCCGACTCATTCCGACTCATTCCCCTTAATATGTTTCTGCCTTCCCAATTTAATTTAATGCTTACTATATACCACGGCCAATCAAACTTATTACTTTTGTAGTTATGGTATAACATTTGATCTTACCTTTTAATTAAAAACATAAAACATGAAGAGATTTTCGTTCAGTTTGCTTCTTGCCATTTTACTATTCGCATTAGCTGGCTGTGGTAAATACAGCGACCTAAATATCCACGGTGTTAAGGAGTATAGGTTTCGGGGGATGAAGGATGGTGTAATATTCCTAAACCTAACGCTCGATGTTGAAAACCCTAACCGGAAGTCAATTGTAATAAAAGACATTCACTTTAAGGCTTGGCTAAACAATAGGGAGCTTGGAAAGTTAAGGTGCAGCCATAAAGTGAAAATAGAGGGCAAAAGCCGAAAAGATTATGAAGTCCCATTAGAAATTGTGCTTCGAACCCCAGCCGATGCTTTCAAACTTATAGGCGAAGGGAAAAACCTGATTAACGCAATAGAGGTTGAAGGCTACATAAAAGGGGGTAAATTCCCAGTTGTAAAAAAAATAAATATCCCCAGGCAGCCACTAAGCGAACTAGCCAACTCGTTCCAGAAGAAATTTGTTATTTCCGATACCCTTTCAGTTCAACCTGCTGTAATACCATAGATAAATTTTTGCTATTTTTGCAACGAAATTATACTCTTTATGAGGAAAATTTTCCAACTCCTAGTGCTGCTCGGATTAAGTTTTGGTGTTTTTGCCCAAAACACAAACGGTACCACGCCCTTACCAATTGTTACTGAGCTTCAAGCACACGTAACTGGCAAAGGCACTATAACTATCAGGCAAAGCGAATCAATTACTCAAATTCACAACATCAGGTATTTGCATAATGCCAAATTGCCTGGGATGGAAGGTTACAGGATTCGAATATTCTTTGAACTTGGACAGTTTGCCCGGAAAAATTCTGAAGATATCATGCAGGCCTTCATGGAAAAATATCCAGGAGTACCTGTGTACCAGAATTACCAAAACCCATACTGGAAGGTTTCGGTGGGCGACTACCGCTCGCGCGAGGAGGCCATCAAGTTTTACAATCAGATTATCAAGGATTACCCTAAAGCTTTCATAATTCCCGAACATATTAATTTCCCACCTCTAAATTAGTATGGCAACACCAGCAATCCGGCAACTGCAAAAGACTTCGCTTAAGATCCGCCAGGATGTAATTCGAAGCCTGACGGCCGCCGGATCGGGACACCTGGGAGGCTCACTTGGACTTGCCGATGTTTTTACCGTTCTATACTTTAACACCCTAACCCATTTCCCTAAAGAACCAAACCACCCTAACCGCGACAGGTTAATACTTTCCATAGGCCATGTTGCGCCTGTTTTGTATGCAACGCTATCCTGTGCAGGTTACTTCCCGCCCGAGGAACTGCTCACCTTACGAAAGTTAGGTTCACGGCTGCAAGGCCATCCGGGACGCGATCACGGTTTACCCGGGATTGAACTCTCAGCCGGTTCGTTAGGCCAGGGGTTATCGGTTGCCGTTGGCATGGCGCTTAGCGCAAAAATCGACAAATCCCAATGGCATGTATACTCTGTTCATGGCGATGGTGAACTGCAGGAAGGTTCCATTTGGGAGGCTGCCATGAGCGCCGCACACTACAAACTTGACAACCTGACTGCCATTATTGATAGAAATTTCTGCCAGATTGATGGCTATACTAATAATGTGATGGAACTTGAGCCCCTTAAACTTAAATGGGAGGCTTTTGGTTGGGACGTATTTGAGTGCAATGGCAATAGTATTGCTGAACTAATTGATGTTTTTAGTAAAACCCGCAAACTTACTGGCAAACCTAAAGTAATTATTGCTAAAACCCAGATGGGTTTTGGTGTTAAATCCATTCAAGGCGACTACCGTTGGCACGGTAAAGCCCCAACCCCGCAGGAGGCGGAGAAATTTTTGGAAGAATTAGAAAAATATTACCACGAGCTAATCCATGGGTGAGTATATAAATAAAGGTGACAAAGCTACCCGCCTGGGATTTGGTGAAGGTGTTGCCGAAGCCGGTGGGGAATGCCCCAACCTGGTTGTGCTTGGGGCCGATATCACCTCCTCGGTTGGATTAAATTTTTTTGCCGAACGTTTCCCTGAGAGGTTCTTCTCCTTTGGTATCGCTGAACAAAATATAGCCGCTGTTGCGGCTGGTTTAGCATTAACCAATAAGATTCCTGTCTTTTCTACATACGGCGTTTTTGCTGCATTCCGTGCTGCCGATCAAATTAGGATTTCAATTTGCTACAATAACGTTAAAGTAATAATTGGCGGCGCCCATGCCGGAATCTCGGTTGGCCCCGATGGTGCAACACACCAAGCCCTTGAGGATATTGCGGTTATCCGCTCACTCCCAAATATCACACTTATTTCACCTGCCGATGCTAACCAGGCTAAGGCTGCCACCCTTGCCGCAATCAGGCAGGTTGGAGGGCCAGTTTACATCCGTTTCGGACGCGAGCCGGTGCCCAATTTTACCGAGCCCAATCAGGTGTTTGAGGTTGGTAAGGGGCAAGTTCTAAAAGTAGGAACCGATGTTGCAATTGTAGCCACCGGTCACATGGTGTGGGAGGCACTCGAGGCATCAAAGCATCTTGCCAAGCAGGGCGTTAATGCCATGGTGGTAAACATTCATACTATCAAACCTATTGATAAGCAGCTACTGGTTGATGTTGCTAAAGCAACAAAGCGTGTTGTAACCGTTGAGGAGCATCAGGTTCATGGAGGACTTGGCAGCGCAGTGGCCGAAGTGCTATCGCAGGAATACCCGGTCCCCATGAAGATTATTGGTATGCCCGATTGTTTTGGCGAATCGGGAACCCCTGCTGAATTGTTGCAAAAATACGGCCTTAATGCCGATGCCATTGCCCAGCAGTCATTTAAGGTTGTAAATCGATTTAAACAATAAAGTTTTAGGTAGATTCTATCTACCTTTTTTAATTCAATAATTAAGGAAGATATGAGCGAGCAGATTAAACACGAATGCGGAATTGCCCTGATTAGATTACTCAAGCCATTGGAATACTACCAATTGAAATATGGTACTTGGCGCTATGGTCTTCATAAGCTTTACCTGTTAATGGAAAAGCAACACAACCGAGGTCAGGATGGAGCCGGGCTTACCACCATTAAATTCGATCTGGCCCCAGGCAAAAAATATATCGATAGGGAACGCTCAAACACTTCAACTCCCATCAAGGATATTTTTGATGCCGTTAATAAAGGAATAAATAAGTACTCATCTAAACCCGAACTGCTCAACGACCCAGTTTTTGCCAAGGAGAATATCCCGTTTGCCGGAGAACTATTCCTGGGCCACCTTCGCTACGGAACCTTTGGCAATAACTCCATTGATTATGTTCATCCGGTAATGCGCGACAACAACTGGAAATCGCGTACACTTGTTTTGGCTGGCAACTTCAACATGACAAACGTGGATGAGCTTTTCCAAAAACTCGTCGATTTAGGCCAGCATCCCCGTGATTACTCCGACACTGTTACCGTTCTTGAAAAAATAGGCCACTTCCTCGACGAGGAAAACCAACAGCTTTTCCGGCAGTATAAAAACGATGGACATCCCAACATCGAGATAAGCAGGTTGATTGCAGAAAATATCAATGTGGCAAAAATTCTTCAGGCCTCCACAAAGGATTTCGATGGAGGATATGCTATTGCCGGCCTAATAGGCCACGGCGATGCCTTTGTGGTTCGCGACCCTTGGGGCATTCGGCCGGCTTTCTACTATGCCAACGATGAGATAGCCGTTGTGGCATCGGAACGACCGGTCATCCAAACCATACTCAATATCTCAACCGATCAAGTCCAGGAAATAAAACCGGGTTATGCGCTAATCATTAAGCGGAATGGCACAATAATGCACGAAGAGATTAGGATACCCCAAACCCGAAAATCATGCTCGTTTGAGCGAATCTACTTCTCTCGGGGAACCGATAAGGACATATACCAGGAACGCAAACGGCTTGGTGAATATTTAACTCCCGCCATCCTTAAAGCTATTAACTACGACCATGAAAATACTGTTTTTTCCTACATCCCTAATACCGCCGAAACGGCTTTCCTTGGGATGGTAAAAGGCGTGGAAGACTATATTAAGAACGAAAAGAAACGTAGGATTCTGGAAAAAGGGGCTAACCTTACCGAAAAGGATATCGACGAAATAATATCCACTCGCCTAAGGGTAGAAAAAATTGCTGTAAAAGACGTGAAACTCCGCACCTTTATTGCACAGGATAAAGGACGCGAGGATTTGGTGGGGCACGTTTATGATATTACATACGGAACCATTCGTCCTGGAATTGATAACCTTGTGGTTATTGACGATTCGATTGTTCGTGGAACAACCCTTCGGGAAAGTATCCTCAAAATACTAGATAGACTAAACCCTGCCAGCATAATCGTTGTGTCATCGTCGCCACAAATCCGCTACCCGGATTGCTATGGAATTGACATGGCTAAACTTAGCGATTTTGTGGCATTCCGCGCAGCCATTGAGCTGCTCAAGGAAACTGGTCAGGAAGGTGTTATTAATAGCGTTTACCGCAAGTGCAAGGAGCAACAAAACCTCCCCAAGGAACAAATTATTAACTATGTAAAGGAGATCTACCGCCCGTTTACCGATGAACAGATTTCGCAAAAAATTGCTCAGCTTCTTACCCCAAAGGATGTAAAGGCCGAAGTGATAATAGTTTACCAATCCATTGAAAATCTACACAAGGCTTGTCCTAACGACCAAGGCGACTGGTACTTTACAGGCGACTACCCCACTCCCGGTGGTAACCGAGTGGTAAACAATTCGTTTATCAACTTTATTGAGGGCCGAAATCAGAGGGCGTATTGACAAAAGGATAAAGGATAAAAAAGATTAAGGAGAAATAGTGGAGGTTAGGATTTTCAGGGTTATTTTGAATCCTTCCCCCACCTCAAGCCCAAGTGGTACTTATCCTTTAACTTCTTTATAAAGGTTGATATATGCCGCTCAACCTTATGCTGGTAAATATCAGGAATGGTTATGAGAATGGCAGTTTCTTCAACATCGCCAAAGTAAGGGTTAATAACCGTTCCAAACACTTTCATGGATGGACTTAGGTTCATGTAAGAGTTGATAAGGGGTGGAATGCGCTCACCAAACTCGCGTATTTTTTTGGATAGAATCTTGTAGTCTTCTTCATAATTCTTACCAGTAAATACCTGGGCCATAGCCTGCCTATCTATATTTACCTCAATTGGATGAATTGGTGATACAAGGTTCTCGGTATCCTTGAAATACTTTTCAAAAAAATAGAGAAGCAAGTTTCGGGCTTCAACATTGTAGGAACGATACATGGTAACCTTACCAAAGAAATACTTGATATGTGGGTTAAGCACAATGAGCGCTCCCAAGCCATCCCAGAGGTTATCGAGCGCATATAATCCCTTTCCGCTTCGGGAAAGCGACTGATACTTTGGCTGAACAAATGAGCGCCCCAATTCTATCATCTGGGGCATGTACTCATTAATAAACTTATCGGAAAAGTTAAACAAATGCTTGGTCGATAGGTTTATCTCCTCACCCTTGCTTGGGTCAACGCTGTGAAAACGATACCCGCCAAGTATCTCCCTTTCGTGCGGATCCCACACAATAAGCTGCTTATAGCAATTCATACAGGTATCGTACTCATCAATATCAACCTCCTCACCGGTGCCTCCACCAGCCGACCTGAAAGTAAGCTCCCTAAGCCGACCTACCTCACGCATCAGGTTGGGTGCGTTATGGGCTGTAAATATATAGAGCTCGTTGTTTGCGTTATTGGTATGCCTTACAAGCTTATCGGGGGTAAGCTCATTAAGGAGTAACTCCCTATCAACCGGTTCAATTATTTGTTTCATGGCTGTTAGAATTTACTTGAGTTTTGCTTCCCTAACCCATACACTATAGTTTTCACCCATTTTGCCCATTCCGCTGGAGTCCTGGAACTATTGAAAGTTGTGTATGGAATTGGCTCCCCAATTATTACAGTAATGCTTTTCCCTTTTTGCTTAAACATCTCATTAACGAGGTAAAGCATTTCAATGTTAGCCTTGATTCCCATAAAGGTTCTCAACCTAGCTAAATTGTAAAAGAAATTGGAGTTCCTACCACTAAAAAATACTGGTACAACATCGCGCTTATGCTGAATGGCTTTAACAATAAAACTCTTTTTCCATTCCAAATCCTCAATTTTCCCATGCTGCTTGCGGGAGCAAAGACCTGCCGGAAAGTACAACACCTGTGCATCGGATGCAAAGGTAGCATCCATTAGCTTTACATTTTGGGAACTTTGTGCACCATGCTTGTTGATGGGAATGAATATGTTATGGAGTTGTGTTATATGCATTAGCAAATCGTTAACAGGAAATTTTACCTCAGGATATAGTTTACCCAGAAGGTGAATCAGAATCATTCCGTCCAAACCACCTAGCGGATGGTTCGAGGCAAACAGGTACCTACCATCGGGCTTAAGGTTCTCAATTCCTTTTACCGAGTAGGTTACCTGCATAACCTTAAGCGCTTCATCAATAAAATCAACACCTTGCTTATGCCCGTGCTTTAGAAGCACCTCATTAATCTCGTCCTGATGAATAATTCGCTTTAGGTACCGAACAATAAAACGGGGTAACGCCCTTTGAAGTCGAGGACTTTTTGAAGCAATTACCTTGTCGATATCGATTAGGTTTTGCTGCACTTCGTAATAAATTTAAGTGCAAATATAATAAAACCCAAGGATGATTATTCTATATACTATTTATACTCCAAACTATCGGATTGAAACCCAAAAGGAAGCTATACCGTTAAGCATCATCTGTACACCAATGGTAGCAACAATTAGACCGAATATTCGTACAAGTGGGCCCATCAGGTTGAACCGGTTAAGGGTCTTTCCAATTGGCCTTGAGTAATACATGAAAAGGTAGTTTACCCCCAAGGCTACGGCCATTGATACAATTGTATTGGTGTGTCCGTAATGTGCCGGGAAAGTAACCGCTGCCGTAATGGTTGCTGGCCCCGCAATCATAGGTATAGCTATTGGAACCGCTGTTATATCCTTAAGGTTTACGCCTGAATCAACACGAATGAATGCGCCCTTCTGCAATCCATTTATTCCATTGTAGAATAGCACTATGCCCGATGTAATTTGAAAAGCATATAGTTCAACATGAAACACATAGCTAAATACCAGTTCACCTAAAAGAAGAAAGAATAGCAAAACAATAAACGCTGTGAGTGTAGCCTTAGTGGCAATAAATCGAGTTTTTGACTCATCAAACTGCGCCTGCAGGGTTGTCATTACAAATACTTTCTGTATTGGGTTTACCAATGCCAGCAAGGCAACCATACAGCTTAACAGGAATTTTAGCTTAAAGGCCATCATGGAAAAAAGGTGGATACTAGTTAGTATCCACCTAAATTACATTTTTTTAAATTATATTCCTACAATAGTAAACTCTACCCTACGGTTTTCAGCACGGCCTTTAGCAGTAGCGTTGCTTGCCTTGGGCTTGCTTGGACCGTATCCCTTGGATGTTATTCTATCCTTAGGAATACCCATTTTTATAATATAATCGGCAACCGATTTTGCCCTGGCATCGGACAGCCGCTGGTTAACAACAGCCGATCCCGTATTATCGGTATGACCGCCAATTTCTACTATTACATTGGGGTACTCATTCAGGAACTCAACCAGGGCGTTAAGTGAGCGGAACGACTGTGGTTTCAGGGTTGCCTTACCTACGTCAAAGTAGATAAAATCAATATTAACTGACTGACCAACCTCAATTGGGGTTACGTAAAAGTTTTTGGCAATTTTAGTTCCCTTTTTCACTTTGGTAAGGTCAACCTGCTCGTACTTATTGTAAAAGTTCTTGACAGAGGGCAAAACGTCATATGACACACCAACGGGCAACTTCAATGTATAGCTTGCCGATGTGGAGTCGTAAATAAAACCTCTTGTTTCAGTACCGTTTACCTTCAGCTTCACGGGTACCTCTTTTTCAAGGGGTTGTCCTGTCTTCAAGTTAATAACATTACCGCTGAGTATTGCCATGTTAGCGTCTTTACGCTCAGCGTAAACCTCGTGTTTAACCTTTGTAAACTCCACGTAACCGGTTAAATCGAGCTGATTATCCAACGGATTGTAATCCTTTGATTCAATTGCTGTAACGTACTTCTTGCCAAAGGGCAAACGCACTTTAAACTCACCCGTTACTGGATCTATGCTAACGCTATCGGCAGTTGAACCATTAATCTTAAGTTTTGGTGTTGAAGCCCCCATTATAGGCGTAAAGGTTGAATTATCCAGGGCAACACCATTTACCTCAACCCAGGGTACTGTTGTGGCATAAAAATCTACCTGTTTCTCCGTATAGTACTTTGCATTGGCTACATCAACAGTGTCAGTTTTACTTGTAAAGTTGGGTAAGTTTAGTGAAAGTATGTACCTGCTTCCTAAGGGTAGGGTCATACTGTACTTTGCAATTTCAGTTTCATACTTTACCGAATCGCTTGCAGCCCCATTTACCAAAATCTGGTATTTCATTTCAGGGTTAATCGGGAGTCCAGTTCGAGTATTTATTACCTTACCGTAAATCCTTACTAATGGTATAGGTTGCAGATATAAATTCTTTGACATTTCAGAGTATTCCTTAACGGCAGTTAAATCTAATGTATCGGGGATGCCCACCCAGTTAGCCAGTTCAGGAAGTAAGGAATGTTTTTTCCCAAAGGGAATAAGTAGCTCATACGAAGCCGAAGCCCTATCAATTTTTAAGCTATCTGACTTTTTTCCATTAACAAGAATGTTGTATCCGGTATCCGCTAGCATAAGACTTTCCTCGGCCTTGTTCATTACAAGCCCGGTTAACTTTACGTAGGGGAACTCTTCATAAATCTTTACCCGCATAATTTCCGAATGCTCCTTCTTTGAGTTTGATGAGCAGTAGTAAGCCCAACTCTCCTTAGCGTTTAAACGGTAGTAGTTTTCCCAACCTGGTGTGTTAATAGTATCGTTCAGGGCAGTGGGCGCCGACCAGTTTAGGTATGTATCGTCGGTGCGGTTAGCCATGTATATATTGTTGTTTCCATCAACCTTGCAGCTGAAGAAAAGAGCGTTGCCATCCTTGCTTAGGAATGGCGCCTCGTAGCTATCGCCAAGCGCGCCATCTCCAATTTTTACCTTTTTGGGTTTTGAGTAACCATCGCCCTCCTTTACCGAAAGGTAGATTGAGTGATTCCTGCCACCCGCACGCTTACTGAACGATGTGAGTAGATATTTCCCATCGGGGGTAAGGTATGCAGTTGTTGTTAAACCCTTATTCATCCTGGTAAACCCCTTCACGTTCAATTGTCTGGGCTTACCCCATGTGTTTTCATTAATCTTCTCAATTACCGACAGGCCTCTTTCAGTCCAGTACTTCCCATTCTCAGTGTAATGACCATTGATGATAAAAGTTTTACCATCATCGAGTATGCCAAAAATTGCGTTGTATCGACCAATGTTAATGGAATTGGGTAAGCGTTTAGCTTCGCTCCAAGTGCCATCGGGGTTTAATGTTGTGTACCATATATCTTGACTATCGGCCTCGCCAAACCTATTTTCAGGGTGATTAACACGAGTGAAATACAGGGTTTTTCCATCGGGACTTAGCATTGGATTGATTTCGGCATACCCTGAATTAATTTCACCACTCAGCTTTTGAGGCGTAAAACCGGTTTGTGCATATATCTTGGAACCAAACCCAATTATGCTGAGCGATATGAGGATCCTGCTTACAACTTTTAGTTTCATCGCTTTTACCTTTAAATTGAATAATTGCTGAATAAAACGGTATTTGAAATTTTAACGGTAAGGCAAACCTTGAGGTGGGTTAACCCTGCCAAACACTAGGTTAATGCCCACTCTAACATTGGCGTTGGTGAATACCAACGGGTCAATTGTCGGGTACAGATTATCGGCTACAACAAATAGCTGCAAAGGTCCGGGTTTAATAACAAGTCCTACGCCCAAATTGGGCATGGATCTTTGGTAAATTGAAGCTGTACCTACTAGCTGGAAAAACCGTCCAATCCCCTGTGACAATCCAAGCGTGATTGAAGGGTAAAGCCTTTTATTGTAAAAGGCAGCAAATGTAAGCCCAAGGGTAGTTCTTCGGGTTATATCGTATGTTGCAGAGAAGTTGAACTTGGGGTTAAGCCAGGTGGTGTAGGAAACCGCAATGGTATCGCGGGTAAAGTCATCCTCCATTTTTTGCAGCAACGAGTCAACATCAACATCATTCCCTCTAAGGAAATCGCCTAGTATATCCAAGCCCTCGAATTTTGTTTGACCCTTTAAGGTATATGTTTCCAACTCGTTCTTCCACTTTATGAAACCAAAGTCGTAAAATGAGAATGAGAGCTTCATTTTTTCGTCGAACTTGTAGGTGGCCCCACCGCTAATGGAAAACCCTTTGTTTGCAAAACCCGAGAGTTTATCGGTTACCCAAGCCTCATCAACATTATCGAAACTAATATCGCCATCGGCGTTTTTGGGAATTCCCGATGTACGCAACTGACCATCGGCTGCAGCCGTGTGGGCATACATTGCAGTATCAATATCAATTTTTAGACTCTTAGGGTTAAAGTTGATGTTTGCCAATCCCTGCAGCAAGCTAATCCTTCCGGCAAAGGTCCAACCGGGCAAGTCCTTAAGGTACCCAACTGTGTACTCGTTATAAACCGATATGTCCGTTTTTAGGTTCGACAAATCTATGGTTGAGCCAACAAACTGTTTATTCCCCTCAATGGCCAAACTAAAAAGTTCACGTGGATACTGCAGTGTTGCTGTTGCGTTCTGACGCATGGCAAACCAGGTAAACGACGAATTCCCTTTAACACGTATATGTAAGATATCAACGTTTTCCCCAACATAGATTAAGTTCTTATCGTTCATATCGCCCAATAAGCTGTTAAGGTTAACGTACATCGTATCGGTCCGATAGTTTAGGAAACTCTTTGGCTGAAAACCATTGCTTATGGCTTGCCCGAATACGCTAAATCCCATGCTAAAGGTATGCTCAGGCATAGTTGTGGGGTTTACATATGAAGCCTGAAAAACATTTCGCATGTATGGCAGAGTTACCTCGGGCTGGGCTTTTGCCAGCAGTGAGGTAAATAAAATAAATGTGAAAAAGATATATCGTTTCATCGGTATCAGTGATTTCGTATTACTAATTGTTTAAATCCACATTACCTTCGAGCTCAAGGCTAAACATTGTTTCAAGGGTGTTAGTTGATTCCACAACTACATTTTGGTGGGTGCTTCCGCCGGTTTGCATTCGGGCCTGAATTACCAGCTTGGTTGCACTCTTCATTTTATCGTACCTGTTTTTGTTGATATCAATGAATGCCCAATGGGTTGTTGGTGTCGATGTTTTGCCAGTACTGGGATTAATTACTGAGCTCTTAATCAGCAAAAGCTCCGAGGCCTCATCGTAAAGCTGTGTGAGCACGGTGTTGGCATCATCTAGGAAATACCCCTGGAAGTATATATTCATGGGAATACTGTTGATGAACTTGAACTTTAACCTTATTTTTAGTGCATTATCGTTTACAAGTTTTAAATCCTCTTCCAAATCGGGGAGCTCAACTTCCACGGTGTCGCGTATTACCAAGTTGTCTATCCATCCGGCAAGGGGAAACTCAATCTCGTTTACCAATCTTAGGGTTGAAGTTTTGCGAACAAAGTAGTCGTGATTGGTAGTGGCATCGCCCACGGTTACCGTTGGACTGATTAAGATTTTATTGGGTGCTATGGCCAGAAAATTTTCAAGGTTTGAATTGTTATGATCAACGTATTTAGAGTCAACCTCGGGTTGCTGTTGGGTTAATGCAGTCAAATACTTTATGTTATTGGGTTGGGTTAACAGCAATGAACCGGTTGGGGGAACCCCCTCGTTCACCAGGTTAACTTGCTGGCTGGTGTTGGTGTTTGTGGCATTAAAATTCACCGTGTTGAATGCAAGTGGAATGCCAAATGAATTCTCAAATGTCATGGTAAGTTTAGGTTGCGAAAGGAAAAAGTCGGCATCGAACGACGAGCTAAAAGCATCGAGGGTTAGGTTAATGTCGTTCAAGGGAAATGTCTCATTTAGCTTACCCTGTAAGTAATCGAAATCCAATCCAGTCAGTGAAATCTGGATGTTAGCGTCGTCCGATACAGAAATAGGATTACCTAGCGAATGGATGGTTAATTCAACCTCTACCGTAAGGGTGTTGTAAAAAGAACCACTGTTTAGATTTAGGGAGTAAGCCGTTAGGTCTTGGTTGTTGGTGTAGGTTTGCCCAGTAAGTGTGGTGTTCATTGCAAATACCAAAGGGTTACCTAACTGGTCACGTATGGAAGGGAATCGGATGATAGCACTAATGCTATTCTGAAAATTATTGGTGACAATCATGTTTATATTTCCGGCCGACAACTTTACGTACTTTACTTCGGCACCCGCTATACTATTGTATGTTTCAGTGTATACCTTTGTAATTGGGCCCAAGGTTTGCCCTACCGGCAATGGGGCTCCCGGAACCTCACCTGCGTCTAGTTGATATTGCTTGGTAAAATTGAAATCCGGAAACGAATACCTATCGGCAGCGTTAAACAAATCCATGGTATCCCTGAATGCTATAAAAAACCGGCTATCGCCAGGTTTCGTAAATATTATTGTATTAGCATCCTCCCGCTCAACAATGTCGTTGAACGAAATAGTTGATTTAACCACTGGGACAACCATTTTGGGTGAAATGGGTTCAATTTTGATGTTATCGAATTGCGAAAAATCGTAACACCCTCCCAGTACTGTTAAACCAACAATAAACAGCGGTTTTAATATTTTCTTTGCTTTCATATTCCTTTTTTTAAACCTTCAACTAATAGTAAAAATCTTTAAAAATGGCTGCTCAAGTTACGAATAATACTAATACGAGTCAAACTATTCTTAACTAATCCGTAACACTGTTAAACTTTGAATTGATTTATCATGCTTTACAAGATATAACGTATCGTGAGCGATAAAAGCATATCGTTTTACCTAATAAAGAAAGAGGGGGATAAAATCCCCCTCCCGTTTGCAACTATAATAAAGATTTTAGTAGAAATTGTACCTTTTATCAACTACGCCAGCATTGTTTTTTAAGGCCTCAAATACCTCATAGTATGAACGGGATTGATACATGTTTGCAATCCTATACTTTTCGGCATTGGCATCGCCCTCCTCCTTAACCGAAGAGGTAACAGTAAGCACAAATACACCATTATTACCCTTAATTGGCCCTGCAAGTTTCCCTTCAGATGACACTGAAGCAACACCAATTACTGCAGGTTCTATACCAGCATAGGGTAGAGTGAGAGAGCTGAACGATACATTCTCTGCCTTCTCAACATTTGCGCCTATAGCCTGAGCTACAGCATAGATATCGGTTTTGCCGCTCATGGCTTTCTTAACCTTATCCATCAGCAGTTCGGCCTTCTTTTCGCGAATAACACGAACTTTAACATCGGCAGCAACCTGCTTGAGCGGAGCAATACCCTCTTCGCGGATAGTTGTGAGTGCAGCCACAACGTAATTGTCGCCAAACTGCATTACGTCAGAAACATCGCCTTTTTTTGCGCGGAAAGCCCAACGTATTAACTCCCGGGGTTGCTCTAACCCGGCAATACTCCTGTCGTTCTGCAATAGGTTGTTTGCTACGCGACGGGTATACTTGTTCTGATCAGCAGCTGTAGCAAATTTCTCGTAATCACGGTTATTACCTGCAAAGGCGGCAGCTTTGTTGTAAACCTGCGATGTTGTGTAAGAGCTGGGAACAATTTTACGTTCAAGGGTAGCAATTTGAACCTTCTTTTCCTCCTTGCCCTTATCAACAACCTGAAGTACATGGAACCCAAACTGGGTTTCAACAATTTTAATATCACCCTTGTTGCTGCTGAACGAAGCTTTATCGAACTCCGGTACCATCATGCCGCTAGGGAACCAGCCTAAATCACCTCCCTTGTCCTTTGATCCGGGATCGTCGGAATACTTAACTGCTAGTTGATCCCAGCTACCGCCACGTTTTAAAACGTTCATAATACTGTCGGCCTTAGCCTTTGCTTTTTCACGTTCCTCTGCGGACTGACCCCTTAAGCCTATTAGTATGTGGCGAGCCTTTACGCTGTCGGGCATCATTTTTACATCAACCAACCTCGAGGCCTTAAAGCTATCGCCATCGCGGTAGATATTCAGTAAACTTCCAACCGAACCAGAGAATGCCCAAGCACGAACGTTCTCAGGTAATTCCGAAGCCTTGTAGTACTTGGAATCGAATTTTGAGTCGGAATTCAGGGTAACATACTGAGCGAGATCGGAAGCAGCAATAAAATCGGGCAAAGCCTTCTGCATCCATGATTCTGCATCGCGTACATCGCTTTCCGAGGGAAGTATGGGGAACACAACGTACTCAATATCGCGCGAAGCGGTTTGCTTGTAGTCGTTCTGGTGCGATTTGTAGTATTCCTTAATATCGCTATTGGAGATCTTTACCAGCGAATCAGCTATTGATTGGTACGAAGCAACTGCATAATCAAAGTTAACCTTACTGGTTCGGTCGTTAACAGCACGTTTGGTTTGAAGCGAGGTAACACCTAACCCTTTACGAACCAAAGTAAGGTACTTGTTGAATAAGCGGTCTTTCTGTATTTCATTCTCAATGAATAACCAGTATGCTTTAGCTCTTGGGTCTCTATCCAAATTCTGAAGGAAGTTTGTAAGAAACGCTTTATTCACCTCGCCGGTTTGAGGATCGCCAAACTGTTGTCTGATGAATGGGTGAATGTTCCGCCCTTGAACCATATCAAAAAGTTCGTCCTCATGAATCTCAAGCCCTAATCGCTTATATTCGGGTTGGAGAATATTTGCCCTTAGCAAATCCTGCCAAACCTGTTCACGAATTTGAAGCATTTGCTGCTCATTCAACGATGATTGTTGAGAGAAAAGCTTCTGTAAATTTTCATTTTCGCTAACCCTAGCCTGATACTCCTCGTAGGATATGGAACTACCGGCTATCTCGGCAATTTCCATTTGTGAGCGATTAAAGAACACTCCTCCCGATGTAATAAAATCGCCAAGTATAAAGGCAAAAAGAGCCAATCCAATTACAACAGAAACCAATACTCCTGCACGGTTTCTAATTCTTTCAAGTGTTGCCATCTACAAGTATATTTTAAGGTACAATAATATTTTTCGAGCCACGAATATAGTAATTTTCAACAATAAGCAGTTTAACCGCTTGATAATTTTTTAACAACCGTTAAAATCCAGCAGCAACCTAATCGATAACCAACCGAACCAGATCAATCCGAGTTTTATTCACCCTAAGAATTTTAAAGTTAAAGTTTTGTATATTAACAGATTCGCCTGGTTTTGGCAAACTCTGATAGTGATGAAGTATGAATCCGGCTATAGTCTCGTACTCGTCCGATTCAGGAATACTAAGCCCATAAACTTCATTGACATGCGACACCTCAACCCGTCCTGAGAGTATGTATTCCTTATCGGAAAGTTTTTTCTCAACCAGCTCGTTTAAATCGTGTTCGTCGTCAATTTCACCAAAAATTTCTTCAATGATATCCTCAATGGTAACCAAGCCCGAGGTTCCTCCAAACTCGTCAACCACAATTGCCATACTTCTATGGGCTTTTATGAAGTGAGTTAGCAACTCATTTGCCTTCATGGTTTCAGGGAAATAATCAACATCAATAACACATTCCTTTATGGACTTGGGTTTTAGGAAAAGCGATTTAGAATTGACATACCCAATGATGTTATCAATTGAGCCACGGTATACTGGGATTCGTGAATACATAGTTTCAGCAAATAGTTTTTTAAGTTGCTCAACGGAATCATCTATGTCAATTGCTTCAATATCAGTACGGGGGATCATACAATCGCGAATCCGCACCTCTGAAAAATCGAGTGCTTTTTGAAAAAATTTCAGTTCCTGCTCATCGTCACTATCGTCAGCAGAGGTAGCCTGTTCCACCAGATGGTCTAGGTCAACCTTACTGAAAATTCGTTGTTCCTCTCCACTTTTTATTTTCATCCTAAAAGCCAATCGAATTATCCAGTACGAAAGCCATGAAACAAACCTGCTAACCGGATAGAATAGTATGTAAAAAATAAATATAGGGATAGCAAAAAAATTCAGCAAGGCATTGGCGTACTGACGGAATATTGATTTTGGAAGAAACTCACCTGTAAGCAAAATGACCGCTGTTGCAATAAGGGTTTGCGCAAGCAAAAGCAGCATAGGAAACTGATTTAACGCACCAAGCAATGGCGTTAAAACATTTGCAGTTACAATACCATAAATTACCAGGGTGATATTGTTGCCCACGAGCATCGTGGCAATAAACTGTTCCTTGTTCCGGTAAAAGATATCGAGGATTCGAGAGGTTAAACGGCCATGCTTCCGTTCCAACTCAAAGCGTAGCTTATTTGATGATAGAAAAGCTATCTCAACACCCGAAAAGAAAGCCGAAAACAATATAGCAACCGCTATTACCAGTAGCTGTGTTCCCATTTTTTACTGTTGATTCTCCAGTTTTTTTCGTCTGCTTCTTCGCAGAAAATACATGAGTAAAGCAACAACAGCCATTACAAAAAATATGTAGCTTTTGCCAAATCCAGTTTTAGAGGTAGCCCATATCCCTATACCCAAGCAAAATAGAGCAAGGGCAAACCAGATTAACTCGAGTATAAATGCCAGTTTATTCATAGTATAGATTGAATGGTTTACGAAAGGTAAAGGTACAAAAAAAGGGTTGTATGTCAATACAACCCCTAAGTGCTTTAAACGAATTAAATATTACCGGTCAACCTCAAACTCGCCATCGTAGGGCTCTTTAACTTCCCAGTTATCAAAATTCTCATCGGCAATCATTCCCTTTCCATATATAATACCGCTAACACTATTAATTTTAACATTAACGTTGGTATAAATGATCCGTTTATTCTGATCCCAGTATAGTTCTTCGGTGTAAAGTTGTTCGCCCTTCCTGTTTTTAGCCACCACGTTGTTCTTCGCCTGCCAAAGTAATTTCTTTTCGTAGTAAATGGCATAGTTTGCGGTGAGGCTCGACTCCTGCTTTAATTCATTATCGTAAGTGTAAACCGTTATTCCTTTGGGGAACTCGGTGTAGGGTTCGTCGGCAAACTGGTAGTAAACCGTTTCAGGTGCAATTACTTTTAAAACCACTTTTCCCCCTTCAGTATACACTACCTCGGAATTATATGCAGTAACACCAGGTGTGGTTTTAATATCGGAAAGGTAAACTATTGCTTCAGCATCACCCTTACATGAAACAAGAAATAAAGAAGTAGCCCCCACCAGGGTGAGGACTACAATATGCTTAATTATCTTTTTGTTAAGCCTAATCATTTTTACTTTCTATCCCTTACAGTTGTACGCTCATTAATCCAGCATCCTACTGTGTATGAATCGCCAACCTTTAAATCGTAGAAGAAGATGTCCTCTTTTGAGGGGTAGTATTGGCTATAAGTGCTAATAAGGTTATCCATGGCATCGGCAAGCTCAGGATCAACCTGCTTGGCCTTGATATATTTGTCCACTGCAGCCCAGTAAACGGTTTTCTTTTCAAAATCGTTGCTGCCACAGTTGCGCTCGCTGGCATATACATCACCAATTAGCTTATAGGCTTTACCCATGTTTGGGTTCTCCTCAATGGCCTTTAAGGCAATTTCTCTGGCTTTGGGTAAATTCTTAAGTTCAGTGAAGGTGAGCAGTGCAAGCTCGTAGTAAATGTTGGCTCTCTTTTCTACAGCCGATTCAAGGTTAATTGCCTCATTGTAGTACTTTTCTGCCTCCTTGGCATTCTTTGCCTCGTACTGTAGCCTAGCAATATCAAGGGCCAAATCGGCACTGGGTTCACCCTTAAAAATTTGTACACTGGCTTTCAGGTAAAGAGGATGACTAGTGCACCTATTTGCCGACATCAGCGAGCGAATTTTTTTGCAAAGGTTAACATCATCAGGGGTTGCCTTAAAGCGGGGCTCAAAAAGAGCTATAACGTTATCGCAGTTTGCAACGCCCATGCCTGCAAAAATTGCATCAATTCCATCCTTAGCCTGTTTTGCTTTATCATCGCTAGGGTTGGCGGTTACTTGGGCATCAATATAGTCGCTTACCTGTGAGTAAAGCTCAATTACCTGATCGGCAGTCAACTTTTTGTTGTCGTACATAGCCTTTGCTATTGAAACGTAGGCAAAGAGGGTTGAGGGGTTTGTTGAGGCCTTTTCAATGCTTATGGCCTCCTTAGCAATTTTAAAGGCCTCCTCGTAGCGATCTGGAGCAAGTGTAAATAGATCTTCAGCCTTCTGCCCAAGAACCATACCCTTTTTATCAAAATGGGTTATACGGAGGTCGTAAATCATCATCAGCGAGTCAACGAGTGCCTTTTTTTGAGCAGGATCAGCAACCTCCTCGTAACGGGACTTTATTAGCTTTACGCCTCTAATGTATGAGTTAAGACTGGCTGCAGGACAAATCCTAATAACATTCTGCCATGGCTTATAGGCATCCTTATAGTTGCTTTGCTGGTAGAATGTTTGGTAAAGCGACATGTTTTTTGCACATTCCTTACGGGTTTCCTCATCGGGTCCATACTTTGGATTCTCCAGGTACGACTGTGCTATTGCGGAAGTGCTTTCAATAATAAGTAAAACACCTGCAAGTAAGCTAATGTAACTTCTGAACTTCATGGCTTCTGGTTTTATTTCGACATTAAACTTTAGTTGTATTTCCGTTTAAAGAACCAGGGGTAGTCATAGAATGTAAGGCTCACATTCAATGCCCCAAAGGTCTCTTTTATTAAGTAGTTTTCATCGGTTCCTCTTTTTCCAACCTCAAATGAGACATTCACCTTGGTCTTTCCCTTTAACGGTAAACCTGCTCCAAATGTTATGCCAAAATCATTTATTTGTTTCCCACCTACAATCAGGTTCGACTTATTAGAGAAGAAACCAGCTCGGTAGCTCACCTTCTTAGCATAGCTCTTCAAATCCATTCTGTTAGGGGTAAAGTCAACACCAAATCGGATCGATTCCATCTTGGCCATGGGTGTGTTTACGTTGAATGGTGTGGTTTTTGACCAGTCTTGAGTAAAGTATTCACCCATGATTGTTAGCTTATCCTTATAGGTAAATGCTAAACCTGCATTCACGCTCCAGGGTAATTCAAAGTTCGACTCCCTTTCGGGATGGGGATAAAGTGTGTCGAGTAGGTTGCTTTCAAGTGTTGCAAACCACTTCTGAGTCATATTTATGTTTTTCCCAAGCTGGTAGGTTCCCCCTAGTGTAATATTTGTATTGTTTTCCTTATCGAGAACAAGCGAATACTGCACGCCAATGTTAAAGTTGATATCGCTTACCTGAAAGCTGGATCGAATATACCCGTTGGTGTAAGGATTGTAGCTAAGAGGGAATTCTATGTCGTTGTTGTAATCAAGGCTTCCAAAGTAGTATAGCATATTAAACCCAACCGATAAGTTTTTAACCGGACTTATTCCCATTCCAACAAACGCTTGGTTAATTCCTCCTCTACCTGTATGGAAGTATTTTATCCTTCCTATGGTACTTAGGATGTAAGGATCAGTCTCGAAACGTAGCAACCTATACCCTACAAAGCTGTAGGGTGTTAGGCCCGCAGCAAATCCAATTCGCTTAGTGATTGGGAACGAAATAGCAATGTGGTGAATGCCGCCTGCGCTATTCCGCGATGTTTGGGGATTAAGATACTGGTCGTAACCTGTAAAACCGCTTGTGTTGGTCTCCAAGCCAAAATCGAACAGGAACGACATGCTATCCCTTTGGGCGTAGGAAGCAGGGTTATTGAAGTTAATAATGGTCTCGCTCCTATACGGTTGCGATACACCTCCCATTGAACGATTTTGGGTAAACCCCGGCTGACTCAGCACGCCAATGCCATACCGTGAATATGGCGAATAGGTATTAAGGCTCTGTGCTCCAGAAAATTCAGATAGGCATAATAGCCCTGCCAAAATCAAAAAACGTTGAAATGCTATTCTATACATTGAATTCAAGTATTCTGTTTAAACCAATTACCATTAAAAATGGGTTTACAAATATGCTATTTTTTAACATATTAGCCAAGAAATTTGCATCGCCACCTGTTAAAACCACTACACAACCCTCATAAATTGAGTTAATTTTTCCGATATAACCCTCAATTTCCAGAACAGTTCCATTAATTACCCCCGAACTAATACATTCAGCCGTTGACGTTCCAACAATACCGACTGTTTTAAAGTGCTTAATCAACGGCAACTTAGCAGTATAGTCGTTCAGCGCTTTAAAGCGTAATCGTAGCCCGGGCGATATGGCACCTCCCTTGTATACCCCTTCACTAGTGACCAAATCGTAGGTTATGGCTGTACCAGCATCAATTACTAGAACGGTCTGGTTCTGGAAAAGGTAGTTTGCACCAACCGCCAGCGCAAGCCTGTCGAAACCTAATGTTTCGGGTGTAGAGTAATCGTTTATTAGGGGGATTTTGGTATTTGCACCAGCAATATGCACTGGCAAGTTTTGCCTTAACCACACCAAGGTGTTAACGGGTATTTTACCAACAGCCGAAACAATGCACTTCTCGGGCTTAAAATCATTAATGACTGGCATTAAATCGTTAATATCCAGTTCATGGTAGCTCTGGAAGAATTTTACTTCCTTCCCGTCGGCTAAGGCAACCTTGGTTAAAGTATTTCCGATATCAATGATAAGATTCATATTCAGCTTTAAATTACTAACGGACGTTATCGAGCATTTGTTGTAGTATATCAATAGCCTTACCCACTTCATTTACGTCCTTAATGGTTAAAATGAGCTTTTCGTTACCCTCCTTCATGGAAAAAATACCTGGATTACGCAAAATGTAGTTTATGATTCGTTCAAAAGTAGATGTTCTGTAAAACGGCGATAGCTGATTGGTAATAAAGTATGCATGAGCTTTACTGTTTTTAAGAATAATCTTTTCAATGCCCAATTCCACGGCTATCCATCGTAACCTCACAATGCTCATCAGCTCCATAACAGGATCAGGAATTGGACCAAACCTATCGCGAAGCTCGCTAGCAAATGTTTCAAGTTCCTGAGAGTTTTTTATGGAATCAAGTTCTCTGTAAAGTTTTATTCGCTCAGCAGTATTTGAAACGTAGTAATCGGGTATTAAAACCTCCAGGTCAGTTTCAACCTGGCAATCGGCATTACTACCCACCCATTTATCGGTTCTTGTTTCAACCTGTTGGTGTGAAAATAGTTCACGGAAGTCGGTTTCCTTAAGTTCCTGAATTGCCTCATCGAGAATTCGCTGGTAGGTTTCGTAACCAATTTCCGAGATAAATCCGCTCTGCTCAGCACCAAGTAAGTTCCCAGCCCCCCTGATATCCAAATCCTGCATGGCAATGCTAAATCCGCTCCCTAGCTCTGAGAACTCCTCAATGGCTCTTAACCTCCGCCTTGCCTCAGTTGTTAGCGACTCGAGCGGCGGAGCCAACAGGTAGCAGAAAGCCTTTTTGTTTGAACGGCCTACCCTACCGCGCAGCTGATGCAAATCGCTCAGCCCAAACATGTGGGCATTGTTTATTATTATGGTGTTAGCATTTGGAATATCGAGCCCCGCCTCAATGATAGCTGTTGAGATGAGCACATCGTAATCGCCATTTATGAAATCGAGCATAATACTTTCGAGCTTCGATGGCTCCATCTGGCCGTGAGCAACGGCTGTTCTGATTTTGGGAACAATCTTATGCAGCATAATCTGCACTTCTCCAATGTTTTGAACCCGGTTATGCACAAAAAACACCTGTCCTCCCCTAGATACCTCGTATTCAGTTGCTTCCTTTATTATTGCTGTGTTAAAAACATGCAACTCCGTTTGAATGGGATACCTATTGGGAGGCGGGGTGTTGATTATTGACAGGTCCCGGGCTCCCAACAGTGAGAACTGTAAAGTTCGAGGAATGGGTGTTGCCGTTAATGTTAAAGTATCGACATTTAACTTGAACTGCCTTATTTTTTCCTTAGCAGCCACGCCAAACTTTTGTTCCTCATCAACAATAAGCAACCCTAAATCTTTAAAGTTAGAAACCTCCTTAAGTATAGAGTGCGTTCCAATAAGTATGTCAATTTTACCTTCTTGCAAACGTTGCCTGATCTCGCGCTGCTGGGCGGCAGATTTCATCCTGCTGATAAATTCAACATTGCAGGGAAACCCATTTAGCCTCAATGTAAAGGTTCTGTAATGCTGCAAAGCCAGGATGGTTGTTGGCACCAAAACGGCCACCTGTTTGCTGTCGGCAACCGCTTTGAAAGCTGCCCTAATGGCTACCTCGGTTTTACCAAAACCAACATCGCCACACACCAGCCTATCCATTGGGCGTTCGTCTTCCATATCAAGTTTAACGGCCTGGGTTGCTTTCTGCTGGTCAGGGGTATCCTCGTAAATAAATGAGGCTTCAAGTTCCTGTTGCATGTAGGTATCGGGCGAGAAAGCAAAACCCTTCTGTGCCTTACGCTTAGCGTAAAGCGCAATAAGGTCTTTTGCTATATCCTTTATTTTACTCTTGGTACGCTGTTTTAATTTTTGCCAAGCACCCGATCCAAACTTATAAACCTTTGGCGGTTCAGCGTCCTTACCGCGATACTTGGATATTTTGTGAAGATTATGAATGTTTACCAGCAATGTGTCGTTATCCTGATAGATAAGCCTAATTGCCTCTTGCAATCTTCCATTTACCTCGGTTTTTACCAAACCTCCAAAAACTCCAATTCCATGATCGATGTGAACCACGTAATCGCCAGGTTGCAGGTTTACCAGCTCCTGCATGGTGAGCGCATCGCGACGGGTAAATTCGTGTTTTAACCGGAACTTATGGTAACGGTCAAATATTTGGTGATCGGTGTAGAGGCAAATCCTCAAGTTGTGGTCAACAAAACCCTCCGCAATACTCTCGTTTACTAGCTCAAAGTGCAAGTCGGATTTAATGGAATGTAAAATGTTGTTAAGCCTATCGAGCTGGGCCTGATTATCCGACAGCAAATAAACTCTATAGCCGTTAAGGTTCTTCTGCTCAATTTCATCGGCCAGTAATTCGAAGTTTTTAGAGAATGAAGGCTGAGGAGAGGTTGAATACTCAATGTTTTGGTGAACCGCTGATGGTGGCCTTAAACCAAAGTAAACTGTCCGATGATACTGAAGTGAGGTAAAGAATTCCTTGGCAGTTGCACAGCCCGCTTGAGCCTTAAAATCAATCTGCTGTGCTATCCCGTTTAGCTGGTTTATCCTTTCAAGCACCAGCTCGGGGTTCTTTACCCACACCGTTGAGTTCTCAGGTAGCTCATCGGTTAGGATGACGCCTTCAGCCTGCTCCTTTTCCTGTAGGTTAGGGATTATAGAAATGGTTTGAAACAAATCGCGTGAGAGCTGGTCCTCCACGTCAAAGGTTCGTATGGACTCAACCTCGTCGCCAAAAAAATCGATACGGAAGGGCATTGCTGAGGAGTACGAGAACACATCAACAATGCTTCCTCTTATGGCAAACTGACCCGGTTCATATACGAAATCGGTTCGTTCAAAACCATACTCAAAAAGAACCTCAGTAATGAAATCAGTTGATATCCTTTCGCCTTTCGATATTGTTAGAGTATTCTCCTTCAGAATATTCCTAAGGGGGATTTTTTCAAAAAGTGCATCGCTATAGGTTACTATTACCGTTTTTTGGTTTTCACCCTCCCCCATTTGCCGCAAGAGGTTCAACACATCGGTGCGTTGAATTATGGCCTCAGAAAGAATCTGGTTGAACTGTATTGACCTTTTGTATGATGATGAGAAAAAGAATACCCTATCCATTCCAAGCAAGGTGGAAAGATCGGAAAACGCATATGCAGCCTCCTCTTTCTCGTTTAAAACTAGTAGAGTGGGCTTCCCCGATGAGCTTTGCAGTGCAGCAACAATAAAACTTAAGGAGGAACCCGATAAGCCCTTTACAAAACAGGTGCTTTCGGGAAACGCAAATTTGTCTTCCGATACTGAGGAGTAACTTTGTAATATTGATTCTAGAATTTTTATGTTGTGCAATGTGAAATTTTTGCAAAGATATATAATGTGCCATTCAAACCGTAAGCAATAACCCTAAAACTAATCTCTCTCAGCTTGTCAGCTAAACCGTATATTAGTTTAAGTAATTGTGTGATTGGCTTAATCAACCTCAACAGTAACGGGATTGAATTTCCTAAAATGCTTTTAAATGGCGTTTATTCAATTTTTTGATTTGATATTTTTTTTTATTAGTTTTGCATTGAACTAACTAATAAATTTATTACCATGAAAAAGTTTGTATTTTTCCTAATGGTTGCCGGAATGCTTTCGATGGTTGCATGTAAATCAGCACCTAAGCAAGAAGAACAGCCTGCTCAAGAACAAACCGAGCAAGTTGATACCAATGCTACTGTTGAAGCTCAAACCGACACTGTACCTGCAGCTGAATAATTGATCGTTGCAGAAAAAATAAAAAAACATCCGGTAAAGGCCGGATGTTTTTTTTTTACCATAATGTTCTAGCTGTTCTTTTTAATTTGAATGGATAGCTCATCGAGTTGATGCTGGCTGATAGTGGATGGGGAATCAATCATCACATCACGACCTGCATTGTTTTTAGGGAATGCTATGTAGTCGCGAATGGAATCGCTGCCACCAAACAGCGAGCAAAGCCTATCAAAACCAAAGGCAATCCCACCGTGCGGTGGTGCACCGTACCTGAATGCATTGAGCAGGAAGCCAAACTGTTTCTCCGCCTCCTCCTTGGTAAAGCCAAGCGCATCGAACATGGTTTGCTGCAAGTCCCTGTCAAAGATTCTTATTGAGCCGCCACCAATTTCAACTCCGTTAATTACCAGGTCGTAAGCATTAGCCCTAATCTTTCCAGGGTCTGTCTTGAATAGATGAATATCCTCGAGGTTTGGCGATGTAAAAGGATGATGCATGGCAAAGAAGCGCTGTGCCTCATCGTCCCACTCCAGAAGGGGAAAATCAACAACCCAAAGGGGTACAAATACATCCTTTGACCTTAAGCCAAGCCTATTACCCATTTCAAGCCTTAACTCACAAAGTGCGGAGAGGGTTCTCTTTTTTGGACCAGCCAGAATTAGCATAAGGTCGCCCTGTTTAGCACCCATGGCATTGGCAATAGCCATTAATTCGTCGGGTGAGTAAAACTTATCAACTGTCGATTTTATTCCATCGTCGGCATAACGAATGTAAACCAGGCCGCTGGCACCAACCTGAGGTCGTTTCACAAACTCAGTTAGCTCGTCGAGCTGTTTACGGGTATAGCCAGCACAACCGGTGGCACAAATTCCGCCTACATACTCAGCATCGTCAAAAACCTTGAAACCTTTTCCTTTAACAACCGAGCCTAACTCAACAAACTCCATCCCAAAGCGCAGGTCGGGTTTATCGGAACCATATTTTTCCATGGCCACGCTGTAAGGCATGCGTTGAAAAGGTTCTGTAAAGTTGATACCCTTTACATTTGCAAAAAGGTGTTTGATCAACCCTTCAAAGGTGTTGAGTACGTCATCGCGCTCCACAAACGACATCTCGCAATCAATCTGTGTAAACTCTGGCTGCCTGTCGGCACGTAAATCCTCGTCGCGAAAACATTTTACAATCTGGAAATACTTGTCGAAACCGGCTACCATTAGTAGCTGCTTGAACGTTTGGGGCGATTGAGGCAATGCGTAGAATTCCCCTGGATGCAAACGTGAAGGAACCACAAAGTCACGGGCACCCTCGGGAGTGGATTTGATAAGGAACGGCGTTTCCACCTCAATAAAACCTTGCAAGTCCAGATATCTACGAACCTCTTGAGCCATTCTATGACGAAGCAAAAGAGCATTCTTAACCGGGTTCCTACGCAAATCAAGGTAACGGAACTTCATTCTAAGCTCATCGCCACCATCGGTATCGTCTTCAATGGTGAAAGGAGGAATATCGCTAGCATTAAGCACCTTAATCATATTAGCCCGAACCTCTATATCGCCAGTTGGCAGCTTGCTGTTCTTGCTAGCACGCTCCACCACCTCGCCCGAAATCTGAATAACATATTCACGGCCAAGCTCCTTTACCATCTCTTTGACAAGGTTTGGACAACTTTCGTCAATAACTACCTGTGTTATTCCGTACCTATCCCTAAGGTCAATAAAGGTCATCGCTCCAAGGTTCCGAATACGTTGTACCCATCCGCTCAGGGTAACACTGTTGCCTACATGAACAACTCTAAGTTCTCCGCAAGTATGTGATCTGTACATATCTAAATTACGTTTTCAGGTTGCGAATGTAAAAATAAAAAACGATGCTTTAGCTATATTTGATATATTTGGGCAAAATCTTGTATGGAAAGCTCAAAAAAGCACGAATTTTTCATGCGCGAGGCTCTAAAGGAAGCCCAAAAAGCCCAGGCAAAGGATGAGGTACCAATTGGGGCAGTTATTGTATGCAACGATAGAATAATTTCCAGGGCGCATAATTTAACCGAAACCCTCGGCGACCCTACTGCTCATGCCGAAATGCAAGCCATAACAGCTGCAACAAACTATTTGGGCGGTAAATACCTAAATGAATGTACGCTTTATGTTACCATTGAACCCTGCCCCATGTGTGCTGGTGCAATGTACTGGGCTCAGCTGGGCGAACTAGTTTACGGAGCAACCGATCCTAAACGAGGATATTCTTTAATTGCAAGTAAAACACTACACCCCAAAACAAAAGTTATTTCGGGTGTGCTTGCCCTTGAATGTTCATCAATTATTAGCACTTTTTTTAACAGAAAAAGATAATTTTATGGCTTAATTTTTGTTTTTTAATTTGATGTGATATTTTTGAGGGCATTAACAAAGTTTAAAACATAATTAAAAACCAATACCTATGAGAGTTAGATTTGTGAAACAACTATTATTGCTGTGCATTTTTGTAGTTGGTACCGTTTCCGTAAGCGGACAAAGCATTAACGATGCCATTCAGGCTTACAACAACGCCGCCACCATCTACAAGCAGGATCCTGAAAAAGCTTTAATGGATATTCAATCGGCACTTCAAATTGCAGAACAGCTAGGAGAAGAAGGTGCTGAAACCAAGCAAAAGTGCGAGGAATTAATTCCTACCATTTACTTTCAGGTTGCAATGGCTAAATACAAAGCTAAAGATTTGCAAGCCACACTCGACAACCTTGAAAAGGCCGAGGAAGCAGCTATCAAATACAACGATGGTGCAGTTAAAAGCCGCGTTGAGAAAACGATGCCCAAGCTTTACAACGCCCTTGGGAATAACCTTTTCAAGGAAAACAAGTTTGAGGAAGCTATAACCAATTATGGCAAAGCCATTAAGCTCGACCCCAACTACATTGATCCATACCTTGGCACAGCCCTAGCCTACGAAGGGCTAAAAAACGAAGAAAAAATGGTTGAGTTCCTTGACCTTACCGTTGATATGGGAGGCAAGGTAAACGATGCCACCAATGTTGAAAAGGCCAAAACTAAAGGGAAAGCTTACTTCCTCAAAAAAGCCGATGAAGCACGTAATGCCAATAAGCTTAACGAAGTGGTTAAGCTCCTTGATTTGGCCTTGAAGTACGATGGCGACGATTACGATATTTATCGCCTTATGACTATCAACTACAGCAAACTTGAGCGTTGGAACGATGCCATTGAGTACGGTAACAAGGCTCTTGAACTTGTTAAAGGAACTGCTGAGGATAAGGCTGAACTCTATTTCCTAATTGCTGGTGCATACCAAAAACTAAACAAGATTAGCGATGCTTGTGCCGCATACAAAAATGCTGCATTTGGCACCTTTAAACCCAACGCCGATTACCAGATTCAACAGCTAAAATGCCAGTAATACAACTTTTTACTATCTTTGAGGGCTGCAAATGCAGCCCTTTTTTATTGATGCTCAAACCAATCAAGATGTCAAGCAAATTCCGAATAGTTTTTTCCGATGTTGACGGAACCCTTCTCAACAAGAATCGCGAACTTTCATCGGTTACAATCTTCCAAATCCGCAAGCTTACACAGCATAATATTCCATTCATTATGGTATCGGCACGTATGCCGGCAGGCATGATTCACCTGTATAGGGAGGTGCCCATGGACAACCCGGCAATTTGTTACAACGGCGCCCTCATTCTAAAATCCATTGAGAAAGAGATAAAACGTAATAACAAGCTCTTTTCAACAACAATTGGTTACAGCATTGCAAAATCGGTGTTCAGCATTTGCCATAAATTTGATTTGCACTTTAGCCTTTACTCCAATAATCAGTGGTTTGCATCAAAAAACGATGAATGGCGGTTACGTGAGGAGAACAACACCAAAGTAAAAGCAACAATTTTCTCCAACATGGAGTATAAAATTAGCGAGCTGGAAAATGAACAGCAACATATTCACAAGCTAATGGTAATGGGCGAGAGCATGCTAATCGACGCTTTATATAACCATCTGGTAAGCCAGTTTACTGGTAAAATCAATATATACCGTTCAAAGGATACTTATGTCGAAATAACCCCTGCAAGCATCAATAAGGCAGCCGGATGCCTTATCCTATTAAACCATCTCAAACTTAAGCCTGAACAGGCAATTGCATTTGGCGATAACTTTAACGATACTGAAATGCTGCAAACGGTTAACTTTAGTGTAGCCATGGGGAATGCGCCATTTGAGGTTAAGGAGAAAGCCAAAATGGTTGCCCCGGCAAATACTGACGACGGTGTTGCCAAAACTCTTGAAACCATATTCAAATTCGCATAGGTAATGACCGAACTTGAGCTACTTTCCCCCGCAAAGGATTTGGAAACTGGCATTGCTGCCATTACTCACGGTGCCGATGCGGTTTACATTGCTGCTCATAAGTTTGGTGCCCGCGAGAAAGCCGGAAACCCCATTGAGGACATTGCAGAGCTTTGCCATTTTGCCCATGCATACCATGCCAGAGTTTACGTTACCCTTAACACTCTCATTTTTGATAATGAGCTGAATGAGGTGCAGGAGCTCATCCGTAAAATATACAGTGCCGGTGCCGATGCAATTATTATCCAGGATTTTGCCTTGCTTGATATGGATATTCCCCCAATAGCTATACATGCTAGCACCCAAATGCACAACATTGACCCTAACCATATTAACTTTCTCGAAAGCACTGGTGTATCAAGGATAGTTTTACCAAGGGAATTAAACCTTGATGAAATATCAAATATCCGCAGTAAAACAAAAGCTGAGCTTGAATTTTTTGTTCATGGGGCGCTGTGTGTTTCGTACAGCGGACAATGTTACATGAGTTACTCGCTTTCAGGACGAAGCGCCAATAGAGGTGCTTGCGCCCAACCCTGCCGCTTAGCCTACGATCTTGTTGACGAAACCGGAAACGTTCTTGTAAAAAACAAACACCTCTTGTCGCTAAAGGATCTTAACCTTAGCAGCCACCTTGCCGATTTGATAGGAGCAGGAATAACCTCGTTCAAAATTGAAGGCCGTCTTAAAGATGTTGCCTATGTAAAAAATATCACTGCGCACTACAGCAATCTGCTGAACAACTTCATTGGTGTAAACCAACAATACAAAAGGGCTTCGAGCGGAAAGTGCACCTACACATTCACACCCGACCCTGAACGAACCTTTAACCGAGGGTTTACCACTCATTTTATTGATGGGCAAAAACCTAACCAAGCATCAATAAACACGCCAAAATCTGTAGGAAAGAGAATAGGCATGGTTGACCGTATATACCGGAATTACTTCTGCATAAATTCAACTGAAACCATTCATAATGGCGATGGGTTATGCTTTTTCAACTCACAAAATCAACTTGAGGGCTTTAGGGTGAACAAAGTAGAAGGGAACAAGGTATTTCCCAGCCAAATGCCCACTGACCTATCTATTGAAACAACTATTTACCGTAACGAGGATTTTGAGCTGAAACAAACCCTTAATCGTAAAAGCGCTGAACGTAAAGTTGATTGCAAAATTGATGTATATATTTCAGCAAGCTATATCAAGCTATACATTAAAGATGAAGACGGGGTGAGTGCCTTCATCGAATTTCCTAATGGGTTCGACAAAGCCAAAAACCCTAATCATCTTGAAGCAATAGAGAATCAGTTACGAAAAACAGGCGACACCATTTTCAACGTTAACAGGGTTAACATTGAATGTTCAACTGAGGCCCCATTTATCCCCACAAGTATAATAAACTCTGCCCGCAGGGATCTAACCTTGCAGCTCCGCAGCAATAGGATTGAATTACACAAACAAAATCGTAGAGATAATACAACTACTCCGGCTACAGTTCCTAACCCAATCCTAACGTATAAAGCCAATGTTGCCAACAGGGCAAGCACCAATTTCCTGCTAAAACATGGAGCCCAAAATATTGAACCTGCATTTGAGGTTACGCGCCCCAAAGGCAAGGTGGAGCTAATGGTTACCCGTTACTGTGTTAAACACGAGTTAGGCTTATGCCCAAGCAAGCAAGGTGCCAAACCAACCGGACAACTTTTTCTTAAAAATGACCATAGACTTTTCCCTCTGGTTTTTGATTGTAAAAGCTGTGTAATGAAGGTGATTCAGCCAAATAAGTAAAAGTTTTAAAAATAAGTTTGATGATTCTACTTGAAACACCCAGCAACTGGCCTGATTACGAGCTAATCGATAGCGGCGATGGCGAAAAATTAGAACGGTTTGGCAACCAAATACTGGCCCGCCCCGAACCACAGGCCATTTGGCGAAAAGCGCTTTCGCAAGCCGAATGGAATAGCTTAGCCAATGCATACTTTGTTAAGAAAAAGGGTAACCGCGAGAGCGATAACGAATGGGGCGAATGGAATAAAAAGGAAAACTGTAAAGAGCAGTGGACTATTGGATACAGCTACAACCAAATGAAACTCAAATTCCGTTTGGGCCTAACATCGTTCAAGCATGTTGGTATATTTCCTGAACAAGCAACAAACTGGAATTTTATTTACAATACCGTTCAGCATTTACCAGCAGAAAAACCTTCGGTTTTAAATCTGTTTGCATACACTGGGGGTGCATCGCTGGCTGCTAGAGCTGCCGGGGCCGATGTAACCCATGTTGATTCGGTAAAGCAAACCATTACCTGGTCGCGCGAGAACATGGAGCTTAGCAAGCTCGATGGAGTTAGGTGGATGGTTGATGACGCTGTAAAATTTGTGGCACGTGAGGTAAGGCGTGCTAAAACCTACAATGGAATTATCCTTGACCCTCCAGCCTATGGTAGGGGGCCCGACGGTGAGAAGTGGATACTTGAAACAAACCTATGCCCACTTTTGGAAAACTGTAAAAAACTACTGGCCAATAAAAACTCCTTCCTGATACTCAATCTTTACTCAATGGGATACTCGCCAATAATCGCCGAAAGTCTAGTTAAAAGCATTTTTAATGTTGACAAACCTGAAATAGGAGAACTTTACCTTGCTGACCGAGCCGGACGGAAACTACCATTGGGTGTATTCTTGCGGTTTACCAAATAATTTTATCAACAAAAATAAAAAGCCTGCCATAAAACAGGTAAAATATATCAATATAATGTTACTTTTGCATTGATTTTCCGTATATTTGTTTTATGGGAAGTTATTGAAATTTATAAAACCAATGCTGTATGGAACCATTAAAGGTTAACGGTACCAGCCAATATCCAACCATTACCCTCGATAAAGATGCAGGTATCTTTGAGTTTAAAGGAAACTCTTTACCTGAGGATGCTAAAGCGTTTTTCGAACCAATTATCGCTTGGATTGAAGAGTATGCAAAAACCCCAAATCCTGAAACAGTAGTTCGATTTAAAATGATTTACTACAATACCCCCAGCTCAAAGATGCTTTTTCAGGTTCTTAAGCGATTTGAAAAGATTGCTCAAGATGGTCACAAAATAAGTATTGTTTGGATGTATAATGAGGATGACATCGATATTAAAGATGCAGGGAAAGATCTCTCAAACCATATCAAAATACCGTTCAAGTTGGAATCATATAAGGAATAAAAAAAGGCCGTAAAGGCCTTTTTTTATTGAACAATATTCTAACAACCTGTTACCAATCGGTGGTGTAGCTGTGGTTATAAATCCTATAAGTCTTTAATTCGCCTGAGGCATCGCGGTAGTGGATATAACCTGAGAGCAACGATAGGGTTTTACCTGACGAGGATGTTTCAGCAATCTTAAGGGACTGGTCAGAGTTTACTTTCAAGGTATGATTGCCCTTCCCTTTGAACGACTGCCCAATATTCTCAATAACTACAGGTGGGAAACCCTTCCATTCCAACACTACCTTTTCAACCACAAATGGAGAATCGTACTTGGAGCGAATAGTCATATCAACTATTATTCCGGTAACCGTTGTCTCATCCTTGGCAATGGCATTCATGTGTATGGGGTCCGATAAGAAAATTGATGCTTTGTTGGCTGCAACATCAAAATAGAAAGGTTTTTGAACGGTTACACCTCCAAACATGTATTTTACCAAAATATTATTCTCCGGATCCTCGTAGCAATTCTCATAGTTATATTTAATAACCACATTGTCTGAACTGTTGATAACCGAAGTAATTCGGGCGCACTCCGATTTGGTTGTAGGCTTTTTAGCAGTGGAAATGGCTCGCCCATTCAGACGCAAGTAGTACTTAAGCTCACCAAGATTGCTTTCCAGCTCAACAAGTTCAATGGAGCTAAGCAATGACTTGTAACGGGTAATACCAAGATTACACTGGTCAACCCGTCCATCCATAAAGTAATCCTTAAGCGAGTTGAGTTCAGCAATGTTTTTCTCTATCTGTTCAACCGATTCAACCTTATCAACCTGCTCCAGCAAATCTTCCATCTGGCGTGTTAGTTCACGGTCGCGCATCTTATAGTCAAGCACTAGCATTTTCAGCTCTGTTTCTGGGAAAGGATACTTTATATGGTATATGAAGTAAACCGACTTGTCGGCTCGCTGACGTTTTTCCCAGTAAAATTCACTAACCTTGGAGATGGAGATCCCTTGCAGAAAAGGTACTTTCCCCGATTGGGTGGTTGTAGTGGTGGCAAACTTTTCAAGGAAGGCGTTAACATTATTGTTGAAACTGGCCTCCTCCTTGCGCACCTCGGAACTTGCTTTAACATTCTCGGCTACGGACGACACTATCTGTGCTTTAACATTTGAAAGGGCGTTCTGCTGGGCATCTTGTGCGGTTGGACCTGTACCCGTTACGATTATGAAATCCTTTTCCAAACCATTCACCCATTTGGGTTGCTTTCCGCTTTTCTCCAGTAGTTTATCCTGGGCAAAGGTTAGGGTTATAACCCCCACAACGGATAAAGCAAGAAGTAATATCTTTTTCATACTCACATTTTTTTAGCCCCAAAAGGGGATTGGCAAGTAAAAATGTTTTACAAAAACAGCAACCCCATTTGCTGGGGCTGCTGTTGCAATTGAATTGGAATATTACGGGCGTTCCTTAGCCATTTTCTCCATTTCCTCATTGAATACCTGCTCGAATTTCATCTTGTCGTAATCGAGCTGCAACTTCTGATCCTTTGAAATTCGATCCTTAATGTTATTCAGCACTTGATCCTTTGGAACCTGAAGTGCTTGGAATACCTGGTATTTCCCATCCTTCATCTGAAGGGTTTTGCTGCAAACCACCTCAACGTTATTCAACTCCTGGTTGATAACTTCACGGGTCATTTGCTCAAATTTTTGTTCAAATTCCATGGCATCGCCAACCTGACGTTCATTAACGTAACGATCGGCAACCGATTTCATGGTAGTGCTTATACTACGCGAGAGATTGGTTTGAGCGTCGATACGAGCTTTGCTCTTGGCTGTGCTCAAATCGCTGCTAATACCATTACCAGTGCCACGGAAGTATTTGGCATCGGTATGGAATTCATCATCGTTACAAGGAACATTAATTTCCTTTCCAAAAGATGGATCTGCTGCTTTCTTTGAGCCACCACAACTAGCCAGCATGTAAGCAAAGGTAAAAATGCCGGCAACCATTAATAAATTTCTCATTTTCATAATCATACTGTTTTTGGTTAAACTTAAAATCAAATAGTTATAAAATTATAGGTTAATTATTTTTTTTCGTAAAGCCAACTCCAATCCCAGTTGAAGTATGGAGCAGCACCCCAGTATGCCCAAGCTACTGCAATTTCCTTGCCAGCCTGAATCATCATTTTATCTTTTTCAATGGAATCGTCATACTGTTTCATTTTGAAGTTCCAAACGTTAGCACCATCGGCCAGCATTTTCTGGGTAATTTCATCGGTAAGGCGAACGGCATCGGCGTAGCACTCCATATCGGGAGTTATTTTACCGAGGTACTCAGCAGCCTTATCGGCGTTCATGTTAGCCCATGCAGCTTTGGCACCAGCCATGTACTCGGTACATTTGTAGTTGGCGTACTGCTTATAGATCTCGATGGACAAATCCATGCTCTTGTCAAAGCATTCGCGGCAAACATCGGGAACAGATAGTAGAACGAAAAGAGCCTCTTCGTACTTTCTTTGTCCAGCAAGAGCTTGAGCACCTTTTAATACCACATCGCACTGGGAATTGTAGTATTCAATTATTTTTTCCTTTCCTTTTTCAATGAACCCCTTAAACTGACCAGCCTTAACATTGATATTCTTTAAAGCCTGAATGTATGCTTTATCTTCGGATTGGCCAACGCCCTTAACCGAAATGTTGGTTTGGCTGAATATATTCTGGCTTGCAGCATCAACAATATAAAAGGTAACATCCAGGTTAACAGCCTGCATTGGGGGTGCAGTTGGGGTAATCTCTTTGCTAATCACGGTTACGAGCGGGACTATGCAAAAACGTGGATTAGCAGCAGTAGCGCCTAAGCCGTTCTGAGTAGCAATCTGGCTCATCTTGTTAACCAACATCTGGCGAGCCTCCTGAGGGATACCGGTTGCCTGTTCGGGAACAATAGCAGCAAGAGCTATTCTGCCCATGTCGTCAGCTTTCCCTTGGCTGTTTTGTGCGCTTAGGTTTAATGCAAAACCTGTAAGCACAACTATTGATAGTATTAACTTTTTCATTTTAGTATCAGTTACTTTTCACCTAGTATTAGCCAAGCTTCACCCAAACCGCGCATGTACAGCTTTGAGGGTATTCCCATACCGTTCAGGTACTTGCGCAAATCGCTAACAAATGAGCGGGTATCAACTGCTCTTTGGCGGCCTTTATCGTCGGTACGCATCATGGGAATACGAACCTGCTCAAATTTCATGAAGTTTTCGGTTGCATCGGAAAGGTTAAAGCGACCTTCCACGCAGTTATCGGCAAACCAGTCCTCAATAATGGATGATAGTTCTTTGCCGTCGCTGCCAAATTCTGATTCCAGATTCTCGCCCCAGTTAGCCCAAACCTTAATTTGTACCTTAACCTCACGGCCTTTTGCGAACATATCCTCAAAATGTCGCATGAGGCCTGCGTTGAAGTTATCCATGTGGCTAAGCACTGCTTCCTCGAGCAAAAGCTCAGGCGATGCCGATGTGGATGGGCTGCCAGCTCCAGCAACACCCGATACTTGCTTTGCAGTGTATGCATCGAGCCCTTTAAGGTTAAACACAATATACTTCTGCGGGCCTTGACGTTTAACCTCAAAGTCAAGGTCCATTATGATATCGGCCTTGGCAACACGTTTTAAAGCATCAATAGGACTTTCGGCCATCTCTGAACCGCTCGATGAGCTTGTTAACATAGACGATTCGGCACGTTCCTGCTCCAGATTTTTGAGTTCCTGCTCTAGATCTTTAAGCGGGAAACCCCTGTCGGCCATTATTTGTCCCATTTTGGTAACAACCAAACGTAAATCGGGGTCGGTTTGTAGAGCAGTTTTGTAATCGGGGAGAACCTGTTTCAAACCCTGGTTGTTAAACTCCATTTTGTACCCACGGCTAATGCAATACTGATCACTGGGAACAACCATTATTATGGGTTTTTTGGCTTGACCAAATGCAAGGATTGCAAAGGCAAGCAACGAAAATGTAAGTAGTAGTCGTTTCATATTCACCATCATGTATTAGAATCCTGAATCCAGACGACGGGCGATGCCATCGGCTTCAAGCTGTTTACGTAAAGCATCGTACATCACCTGAACGTAGATTGCCACCTTGAAGCCTTTCTTCATTTTAATACGATCCTCACCCGAAGGGTCTGCATCGTTGGTTACGGCTATGTACTGAAGGTACTTACCCCCCACCTCAAAGAACTTTTCAAAGTAATCGGCATGGATTTGTTCAGCGTTGGGCTGGGAACATATGGGAGGGGTTGGTGCAGAGCCACCGCCACCGGGTAGCCCCTTAAAAATACAGGCGGCTACAGCAGCCTCTTTGGCATTCATAACTGCAGCGCCAACATCCTTACCGTAACCCCATACCTTGAAAACCTTGGTACCATCCTGCCCAACGCCAACCGGTTCAATCTCATAGTTGTACTGGCTATTCCATAAAATCTTCCGCTCCTTGCGGGTTTGTGCATTGGCCGGTAAAACCATTACCACAGCCAGCACTGTTACAGCTATACTCAATAATACTTTTCTCATACACCTATACTATTTTAAAGTTAGAACATAAATTTAACACCAAACATTGTTGCCATGCCTTTACGGTCGGTGAATATTTCGTCCCATGTTAAACCGGTATCGCCATTGTCGTTTTCGGCATTACCTATAAAGGAGTACGAACCAATACCTCCCATTAGCTGGAAGTTATGTTTCAAATTTAGTGCCAAATTTGCTCCGGCTTTCAGGTAAAGAACTTTTAGGGAGCCATTATCGAAATCGGAGTGGCTAGCCTGTTCTTGTCCTAAGCCAACATATGGACGCAACTCCACGTTACGGGTTAGCATGAACCCCTTGGCTAAGCCAGCACCGTAGTGCAAGAAAGCAACTCCTTCATAAGTTGAAAACCCAATGTCATAATCCTTAGCCTGAACGCCGCCCTCAACGTAAACAAATAGGGCTCTGACGCCAATATATCGACCCATACGTGCATCGATTCTGCCGTATATACCACCAACCTCTCCGGCTTCATAGCCAACCAAGAGCTCTAATCCAAGGTCGTTCTGCTGGCGAAGCAGATAGCCCTCGCGGAGCTTTCGGCCCGCTGTCTGGTAGAACTGCGAGGTGGGCATATCGCCCTTGGCAACCTGTCGGTTATCGACAATCTTGCTGGTTGCTCGGATCACACCCCTAAAGCGTGGCTCAACGCTGTTAGTCTTTTCATTGTAAACATACTCATAAGCAAAGTAGCGGTGATCGCATTTTAATCCTTCCTTCAACCCAATCTTTGCTCGAATTGGTCCTACCTGGTGAATGGTGGTTTTTACCATGAAATCCTCATGTTTCATTTCAAGGTAGTAAAGGGTTTCATCGTATCCTTTCTGAACAAGTTCAGCAAGTAACTGGTCCTCTGTTTTTTGTTTAATTAGTTTACCAAGCTGTGTATCCTCAGTGGGTTGCGAAGCGGTAACATATACAATAGTTTGAGTAACAAACTCAATGGGAATATTTAACTCCTGGAACTTTTTAATTTTTTCCTGACGAACCGCAGGTGAGTCTTCGGGATAAATCCAGCAGTCGTAGAGGGCGTTCTGAGTTTCCTCATTGAACTTTACCTTAAAAAGGTAACCATTAACCGTTGCCTTCCATCCCTTCATTTTCTCAACCTTTGCCTCCTTCATGGAAAGGACGCTTTGGTAATCAAGTACCAGAATATAGCTTTTTTCAACAAGACGGTTCCCGTAATCCTTAAGGATGTTATCGCCCCGTTTTGTGGCTTGGGCTTTGATGTACTGGGCATCGGTAGCGTTAAACATACCCCTATCGAAAATCAGATCCAAATCCATTGAGCCATCATCCTTACGGTTGTACCACTTGCTAACTATTGATTTTGAGATTCCATTCTGCATAAGAAAACTCTCAATAGCCTTTGTAGGTACCACCGAGGCATCGCCTCGTGTAAAGGGCGCTTCAAACACCAACGCATCGAGATTGTTGTTGTAATACTTATCGGTAAACTTTACCTGAGGAAATTTAGCTTCCACCTCCGAGGCATGGTTTTCGCCCGGAAACTTCATGTAGAAAACCGTAATTGAACTACGATCGTAGGTGGAGGGAATTCGATTTCCTTTTTCAATATCCTGAGCGTAAATATTGGCGCTAAGTAGTAAGGCCAAAAGCAAATATACCTTTTTCATACTTTATCAATTTTTAAGTTATTGAATAAAGTTACGGCAATTTTTTAATACCAAAAGTTTTTTTATTCAAAATTTAGCCCCTGACTACCTTATTTAAACTGATGTTTACCTAACAATAACATCGTCCTAACATGAAAAACTGAACATTAATCAAAAATCAAAAGGGTGCTTAGCAAATCCTAAGTCACCCTTGATTTTAAATGATTCAATTTTACTACTGAATATTTGCTGATTGCAGAATTCTCTTAGGGATATCGGTGTTGTCAAGAAAGGGTATAAAGAGTTCCTGACCCTTTCCGATTGCAAAAACCGGAACTGGTTGCCCCGTATGTGAACCTGATGTCCAGCCTATAGCAGCCTTTGAATTAAGTATCTGAATAGCAACCTTTGATATGGGATCGGTCTCGCTGTAAGTGGTTTTTTCATTAGATTTTAAGCCCTTAAAAGCAACGTTGTATGCATCTTTCAGCATCTTGATATCGTTTTGGTTGAGTGCTATTCCATTTGAAAGACCCGTTTTATCGGCTAAAAGTTTCATTAAATCGTCGAACTTTGCCTTAGGATTTTGTTCCTTAAATTCAGCAATAAGCTTATGCAAACGCTCCTTTGAGACCTTTTGGTATTTGAGTAAATTGATATGTACATCGTATTTATTCTCCCTGTTTCCAATTGAAAGCCCACCAGTCTCGTGATCAGCTGTAACCACTATTAGCGTTTCGTCAGGATGTTTCCTATAAAATTCCATAGCTACATCAATTGCACGGGCAAAGGCAAGCACTTCATGTATTACTGTAGCCCCGTCGTTGTCGTGGGCAGCCCAATCAATTTTGCCTCCTTCAACCATAATAAAGAAACCGTTGGGGTTATCCACTACCTCAATGGCTTTACGGGTAATGTCGGCAAGGCTTACATCGGATTCCGAACGGTCAATTTCATACTGTAATGTGCTGCTGGGTGCAGGATTTGGGGCAGAGTAAACTATTACCCCTGCACCTGCAGCAACGAGTGAATCGACCCCAGTAAAAGTTGAAGTAAACTCGTAGCCTCTTTGTTTGCCCAACTCGTAAATACTTACCGCTCCAGTATCAGCTTTTGAACCATTTGGTTCAAGAAACCCTCCCGAGGCAAAAAAATCGTAGTTTGACTTTAATAACTGTTTTGCAATATCGTAGTAGCTTCCACGTGAGCCCACATGGGCATAGAAAGCCGCAGGGGTTGCATGGTCAATGCTTACGCTAGTTAAAATGGCAACTTTTTTCCCTGCTTCCTTAAATTTTTTGGCAATGCTATATAAAGTATCTGTCCTGTCGTAAGTTAAACCTATGGTGTTGATTGATGTTTTGGAGCCGGTTGAAAGAGCAGTTCCGGCAGCTGCTGAACAGGTAACATACCTGTTATGTGCATAGGTTGTAGATAGTGACGTTACCGGGAAACGGGTAAACGAGATTGCCGTGCTGTCGTGCAAAACGCTATCGGCATACAGCTTAGCAAGTGTAACGTGCGATACCCCCATCCCATCGCCAATAAAATAGAACACATATTTTGCCTTTGGCTCCTGTTTGCCACATGAAGCAAGCAATAAAGCAAGTAAAATAATAAATAAATTTCGACCTTTCATTTCAGCTTCAATTTAAAAAGTTGCTATTTCTTTTTTTTGATAAACAAAACTATAACAAAAAAGTTAGGGCAATGTCCAATTGAGAAGTTTGATGTGTTAAATGGGGTTAAAAAAACAGTAAGCTGCCTTAAGAGCAGCTTACTATTAATAATAGTATAATAAGAAGAAATTACTTTTCCGCTTTACGGGCAGCGTAAACTATTTTCAAAGCACTAGCCTTGCGCAATTCCTGCTTAACATCGGTAACTATACCCATGCGGGTTTCCTTGTCAATTTTAAGCGATGTGGTAAGCAAAGGCTTTTCCTCTTCCTTCATCGCCTCGCGCTCCGATGCGATAAAATCGCGGATATCGTCAAGCGACTTGAATGAATCGTTAAGCTGAATACGGGGCTCAGTACCGAATAGAGACTGGAACTGCCTCATAGGAGGACCAATGTAGATATACGATACCAACGACTTCTTTTCCAGCTTGTTTACTTCGGTAGCTTCGGGCAACTGGCTACGAACCATAAGAGTGGTTTCGCGCATGGTTGTACTAACCATGAAGAAGAAAAGAAGCATGAAAACGATATCGGGTAGTGAGGCTGTTGAAATAGCCTGCAACTCGTTCTTTCCTTTACGTTCAAATTTGGCCATAACTACTTTCCTCCTACGTTCTTAGGTTCAGCTTCGGAAATTTTCAACGGGATTGCCTTGGAGATAGTTTCCTGCTCCTCCTTAGCCAACCGGTTGAAAGGCTTACCGTAAACTGATGTTGATAGTTCATCGCGTAGCTCATTGTATGCTGCAACCAATTCGTTCTGTACCTTCATGTACATCTCGTACGAAGTACCGCGGTCGTTCTGAAGCGAAACAACCCCCTTGGAAACTCTGTATTTCCCAATTCCAGGAATGTCTTTCTCCTCAAAATCGGAGAGGTTAGGATCGTTGTTTGGGTTCACTATGAACTCCTTGGTTTTTTCTTTCAACATGCTAACCTCCATGGGTTCACCACGAACCAACAACTTGTCGCTCTTATTGATAAGCACAGAGAAGATATTCCTGCGCTTAACCTCAACGTCCTCCTGCTTTTGGTTTGGATCTGGCATAGGAGGAAGCATCCTCGTAAGACCTGTATCCACATTCATGGTAGTGGTCATCAGGAAGAAGATGAGCAACAAGAACGCAATGTCGGCAGTTGAACTGGCATTTACTTCTGGAACTTTTCTTGCCATCTTTTTAGTTAGTATTATTCAGGTTAGCCGGTTTAATCCGGCTAACCGTTTTAGTTTAAACTACTTATGGAATGCACTACGGATGCCGGTGTAAAGCAACAAAAGCATAGAAATACCAAATAACAGGTAAGTTGCAATTAAACCAGTATCGCTAATAACCAATACGGTAGGATTGGAAAGATCGGGGTTCTGGGTAGGTGAAGGAATTGGAGTAGCATCGGCCAATACATAACCAATTACAAAGATTACAGCAACTGCCAGTAATCCTACCAGTGATTTGGTGACATTTTTGGGGTTTCTAACCATGTTTACGACCGGGAAAATCAATGCCGACAGTGCAGCAATTGCAAACAGAATGTATGCCCAGTCAATGAAAGGCTCTACAGAATCAATATCCTGATTACTTAAAAAGAACAGGATGGTAATAATGATAGAAACACCCATTAATAGCCACGATAAAACCTTAGTGTAGGTTGATAATGTGCTATTCATGGCCAATTATTTTTGAAGATTATACTTTACAAGGATATCGAGAAGGCTAACTGATGCATCTTCCATCTCGTTGGTAATGCTGTCGATCTTGTTTAGCAGGTAGTTGTAGAACACCTGAAGAATAATGGCAACGATAAGACCGAACACGGTAGTGATAAGAGCAACCTTAATACCACCTGCTACAAGCGATGGGGAAATGTCACCAGCAGCTTGGATAGCGTCGAAAGCACCAATCATACCGATAACGGTACCCATAAACCCTAACATAGGTGCAATAGCGATGAAAAGCGAAATCCAGGTTAAACCCTTTTCCAGCTGACCCATCATAACCGAACCGTAGGTAACAATTGATTTCTCAACTACCTCAATACCTTCGTGAACACGGTCAAGACCTTGGTAGAAAATGCTGGCAACAGGGCCACGGGTATTGCGGCAAACTTCCTTTGCAGCCTCAACTCCACCATTTTTAAGTGCTTCCTCAATGGAGTTGAGCAACTTTTTGGTATTGGTAGTAGAAAGGTTTAGGTAAATAATACGCTCAATTACAATAGCTAAACCAAAAATTAAGGTTAAAAGAATGGATGCCATAAATCCAGGACCACCCTCAATAAACTTGGTTTTAATAGCCTTGTGTAACGATTGTTCTTCAACAGCAGGGGCTGCAGGGGCTGCTGCCTGAGCTGCTTGCTCCTGAACCATTGCTGAGTCAGGTTTTGCTGCAGGTTCATCCTGTGCGTTAACAACGGTTGATGCTCCAAACGAGAGCACTCCCAATACTGCTACTAGTGTGAATAGCTTTTTCATGGTTTGATTGTCGTTTAATTATTACTAAAGGTTTGTTTTGTTTGTTCTCAAATTTAGTTAAACATTAAAAGGCTTGCGGAGAGAGAGGGATTCGAACCCTCGATACGCTTTTGGCGTATACACGCTCTCCAGGCGTGCGCCTTAGACCACTCGGCCATCTCTCCAAAATTACGAAAATACTAAATAATGAACGCTTAAAACGTGGCGCAAATTACAAAAAAAATATTGAAAAAAACAATGACTATTTCAATGTTATTTCGCCTGCTATAGATTTTTCTAACTCTTGGACAAGCTCTTTACCCAAATACCCTTTGCCTAGCAAAAACATTAGCTTGGCAACAGCTGCCTCATAGGTTATGTCATGCCCGCTAACTACACCCAATCGTTTCAGCATAAGGCCATTCTCATACTTATCCATGTCAACCCCGCCAGCCTTGCATTGAGTAACGTTAAACACAACGATATTATTGTTGATAGCATCTCCCAATCTCTTTAAAAACCAATGCTGCATTGGAGCGTTGCCCGAGCCATAGGTTTCCAATATAACTGCTTTTACCCCTTTGGCGGCTAAAACGGCTTCCACAACATTTTCAGATATTCCCGGAAAAAGTTTAAGGACAGCAATAGAACTATCGAGCTGTGTGTGAACAATAAGTTGCTGTTCCTGTGTAGGGTAATGGATGAACGGATAGTTATACTTGATTGATATCCCTGCTTCGGCAAGTGGAGGGTAGTTATCGGAACGGAAGGCATTAAAATGCTCGGAATTATGTTTAGTAGTTCTGTTCCCGCGATAAAGCCTATTTTCGAAGAAAATAGTTACCTCGGGAACCATGGCTATACCGTTTTGGTGCGAGGCTGCAATTTCGATTGCACTGATAAGATTTTCTTTCCCATCGGTACGGAGCATGCCAATGGGTAATTGCGATCCGGTAAGCACAACAGGTTTCGAAAGCCCTTCAAGCATAAAGCTAAGAGCCGATGCAGTAAACGACATGGTGTCGGTTCCGTGTAGTATCACAAAGCCATCGTACTTGCTGTAGTTTTCGCCAATAAGAGCAGCGAGCTTATTCCAGAATTCGGGGTTGATGTCCGATGAATCGATTGGGGGTTCAAAGGAGTAAGTGCTGAGGTTGAAGCCAAATTTTTTAAGCTCAGGAACCTCCTGCTCAATTTGCTCAAAGTTAAAGGGGGCTAACGCACCGGTTTCGGGGTTTTGCTTCATCCCAATTGTTCCCCCAGTGTAGATAATTAGAATTGATATATTACCCGATTTCATCGATCTGAAGTTTGAAGAGTTTAACGGCATTTTGGGTGGTTTGTTTCGCAACCTGTTCCACTGTAGCACCAAGGAGCTCGGCAACCTTGTCAGCAATGTGAATAAGGTTATAGCTCTCGTTCCGCTTGCCTCTGACTGGCACTGGCGATAGGTAGGGCGAATCGGTTTCAAGTATAATTTTCTGGGGATTCATATGGTTTACTAAACCGCTAACCCCTCCATTCTTGTAGGTTACAATACCACCAATACCCACCAAAAAGGTTTTGTATTCGTCAATGTGATAGTAATCGTCGATAGTTCCAGTAAAGCTGTGAAAAACGCCCTTAAGCGTGTTGTCAATTTCCTGATCGACAATGTCAAAAATTTCCCTAAAGGAATTGCGGGAATGAATAACAACCGGGAGGTTGAACTTTTTGGCCAGCCTGAGCTGATGCCTGAATGCCTCCTGCTGCTGAGCAAAGTATGTTTTATCCCAGTACAGGTCGATTCCAATTTCCCCAATGCCCCAGAACTTGCTAGTGGCCAACTGCTCCTCAACGTGATACATTTCCGTTTCAAACCCGTTCCGGACTGAGGTGGGGTGCAGACCCATTAAGGGGAAGCATTGCGGAAAGCAATTGCAGGTATCAAGCAAACGGTTGGTAGAGGTGGAATCGATATTTGGTAAAATGTGATACAGCACACCAACCTCGGCAGCACGCTTAAGAACAGCTTCACGATCGGTATCGAACTCGTCAGAGAAAATATGTGAATGAGTATCAATTAAAAGCATGACTTACTCCTTTTGGGCTGCATAGTAGGCTCTGCTTCCAGGTATTATGCTATCGAGCTGTGCTGAGAATTTGGCAACCACATTCCTGAAAGCCTCAAGATTTTCCTGTTTTACTGGCTCCACGGGAGGTGATTTCATTTTTAAAGGGTCAATAGGTGAGCCATTCATCCAAACACGCATGTCGAGGTGGGGGCCAGTGGCATAGCCTGTACGACCAACATACCCAATAATATCGCCCTGTTTTACGCGCACGCCCCTTGCAATTCCCTTGGCAAATCGGGAAAAATGATTGTAACCAGTTGTATAAACGCTGTTATGGCGAATTTTAATGTAATTACCTGCTGCTTTATCGTAACCCATATCAATTACAACACCATCGCCTAGGGCCATTACGGGTGTTCCTTCGGGAGCAGCATAATCGACCCCCGAATGAGGCCTGTAAATTTTTAGCACAGGGTGGAACCGATTCCCGCTAAAACGGCTGGAAATACGTGAAAAGCGGAGTGGCGCTTTAAGGAACGACTTACGTAGCGAGTTCCCCTTCTCGTCCCAGTAGCTGGCTACTGAGTCCTGTTCAAACCTGAATGCATAGAATTTCTCGCCACGATGTTCGAACCATGCCGCATAAATAGTACCAATCCCAATTGAAGCGCTATCAACATAAAGCTCATCGTACATCACCCTGAACTTATCTCCCTTAAATAGACCAAAGAAATCGACTGTCCAGGCAAAAATATCGGAAAGTTCCAATGCAAGCATTGGATTTAGACCATTTGCTTTCATATCGACCCATAGCGATGTTCTGATTTCAGCCTCGGAAATTTTCCTAACAGGTACAATCTCTTTTTTAAAGGGGTAAACGTAAAGCGAATCCGTTAGGTTAAAAACAAAATACTCAACAGGCGAAACCTCGTAAACAAGGTAAGCAGGAGTTTGAAGGGAATCCTTTCGGGCGAATACCTTATACCGAGCACCCGCACGAACCTTTTTCACATCAAAGACATCGGGCGTAAGCGAGAGTAGAAACTCATTAACATTTCCCGTTAAGTTTAAGCTGAAAAGTATTTTCCCCAGTGTTTGGTTACTCCTAACGGTATATTCGGTAACATAAAACGAATCGATTGGTAGCCCATACTCCAGCATGGGTTGCACATCCTCTGCCAATGGTTTTTGATCCTTTTCAGGACTGTATAGCTTAATGTAGTCTGTACCTATGAAATAATCAATAAGGAATACTGTAAGTATTGAAATCACTAATATGGGTAAAATCTTTTTTAGCATAAATCCTCTGAATTTTGCCCCAAAACTACCAAAAAAGAATGTAACTGCATTTTGGTTATTCTATTTTATGTAGGTTTGCAGAAAAATTAAAAGATGAGCGAAACACAGAAAAGAACCGAACTTTACGAACTGGGTGAGTTTAAACTGATTGATAGGTTAACTGAGCCTTTTGTACCAAAACATCAAGAAACACTAAAGGGTGTGGGCGATGATGCTGCGGTAATATCATGTGGTAAAGGTGAATGCCTAGTGGTTACCACCGATTTGCTCCTTGAAGGCATTCATTTCGACCTAACCTATACTCCCCTGAAACACTTGGGCTACAAAGCAATTGTGGTTAACCTTAGCGATGTTTACGCAATGAACGCTACCCCTAAGCAAGTAACGGTATCCATAGGCGTTTCAAAGCGCTTCTGTGTGGAGGATCTTGATGAGCTATACAGCGGTATAAAGCTAGCCTGCGATAGCTACAATGTTGATTTGGTAGGTGGTGATACCTCATCGTCGATGACTGGAATGACCATAAGCGTTACCGCAATTGGCAGCGCAAAGGAGGATGAAATTGTTTACCGGAGTGGCGCCAAGGTAAACGACCTAATTTGCGTAACCGGCAATTTAGGTGGGGCTTACATGGGACTTCAGCTGCTGGAGCGCGAAAAGAGAATTTTCCTTTCAAATAAGGCAGCAAAGCCTAAACTGGAAGGATACGACTACATTCTTGAGCGATTCCTGAAACCCGAAGCCCGAAGAAATGTAATTGAGAGCCTGCGGAAGGCTGGGGTTAAAGCTACCTCTATGATAGATGTGTCCGATGGGCTGTCGTCGGAGCTGCTTCATATTTGCAAGAACTCCAACGTGGGATGCAGGATATACATGGACAAAATTCCTATTGATGAGCAAACCGCACGAATGGCCGAGGAGTTTAATATTGATATGTTTACTGCTGCACTGAACGGAGGCGAGGACTACGAGCTTTTGTTCACGGTTCCGCTATCGGAATACCAGGTAGTTGATAGCATGGAAAATGTTAGAGTGATAGGGCATATTGTTGAGCCACACCTTGGTGCATACATGATACCACCATCGGGTGAAGACATAAGGATTACAGCCCAGGGTTGGAATGCCCTACAAAAGGAATAGTAATAAAAAACCCCGCTAAAGCGGGGCTTAATTTTTTTACTCGTTGATAATTTCTTTGTACTGTTCGGCGTTGAGCAGTTCATTAAGCTCCGCAGGGTTGGTCAACTTGATTTTAATCATCCAACCTTCGCCATAGGGATCTTTGTTAACGATATCGGGCTGTTCGGTAACCTTAGGGTTAACCTCAACCACCTCGCCGCTTACAGGCATAAACATATCGGAAACGGTTTTAACCGCCTCGATAGTGCCAAAAACCTCTTCCTTGGCAAGGGTTTCACCCTGGGTTTCAATTTCAATGAAAACAATGTCACCAAGCTGCGTTTGGGCAAAATCGGTTACGCCAACGGTAGCCATGCCATTGCCTTCGTCCTTGATCCACTCGTGATCCTTTGTGTACTTTAAGTTTGATGGAATATTCATAGTATTGTTTGTTAATAGTATTACACAAAAAATTTTGCTGTTCAAAAGTAGTGAATTTTAAGATTGCAAGTTCAACCCCAATAGTTTTTTTTACGGTTGATGCATGTTATTCAGCACATTAGTTAACCAGCTCAAACCTCACGCTAAATCCAAAAGAGGTGTTGGTTGTTCTGAATGTTCTGGAAACCTTAGGATTATTAAGGGTCCGGTCAAAGAACAAACGAATGGTTACCTTCTCGTTTATACGGTAGTCGGCAGCTGTTTTTATCGTACTTATCAATTGCCCTGCAATAATGTCGTTTGAGTCCTCAACCAGCTTTCGAAGAATGGTTGTATTATCGCGTAACGAAAAGTCCACAGTTAATCGTAAATCGCTCTTGATTGCTTTTTTGCCGCCATCCTCGGCCTGGAATATTAGGGGCAAGTCCTCAAACTTGTAGCCAGCCCCTATGATATATTCATTGCCATAAATTTCAGTGAGCTGGTTATTGGCAAAGCTCATGGCTAATGAACGGCTGTTTTTAATCTCAATTCTGTTGGTAAGGTTATTGTTCCACCCCAAATCGAGTCCAACCAATGGGGTAAACTGCTCGTTAATGGCAACGTTAGTGATCTCGTTTTGCGGGACAAAATCGCCGTTGATGTTGCGAACGTAGCTAAACCCATCATCCTCGGGTAAATAGGTAAGATTGCTTGTAAAAGCCCCAATGGTATAGAGCGAGCGGTAGCCATGGTTAATAGTAATTGACTTAAACCAACGCTTAAAGGGTTTCATTTTGGCCAAACCATCGTACGAGAGCTGCCAGTTAGGCATTGGTATAAGTGGGAAATCGCGGAGCGAGACCTTGCCAGGCGAGGTATTGGTGTAAGCAGCCAAAAACGAAACTCTTAGAACGTCCTGCGATAAAGGCCCATAGCCATCAGGAAATCCTGTAACCGGATCAATTACAGTTGGGTCATAGCCTTGCGACGGGTTTGCCACCCTCCTATCGCGAAGCCTATAGGCAATTTCCAATCGGTTTTGCTTCATCCTTTCAAAAGCCTTGGAACTTTCAGCACGTTTACCACCCTCGAATGCAGTACCAATAGTAAGCACACTAATGCTGAAGTTACCCGTAGTGAGCGGACTAAGTACCCTGTATGAACCCAAACCATCGGATTTGAAAATTTTGCTGTTGCTTTTGCCAAGTGTTCGAGTAGCACTAACATCAAAGCGGAATCCCGGTAAAGGCTCCAGCGTTGCACGGAAGTTAAGATTCTCATTGCGAGTAAAAACTACAGGTGTGTTAAACGAGGTGTCGCGGGTGAGCCAACCGTTAGTAGCAGCCTTCCAGGCAAAGTCGGGGTCCTGCCAGCCAGCTACAAATTCCCATCCAGGAGCAAGCATTCCATTGAAATTCTCAGTACCCAAGTAATTCACGCCGGGTTTATATCCTGGTAGTAACGTTCCGTTTGTTTCCGTGTACGATGCCCCTATGCTCTTTACGCTCATCAATAGCCGTAGTGTAGTTTCAAGGGCAAACTTGGCGGGGTTAATCTTTTCAGGAACTTTCCCTTCAACCACAACCTTGCAGTTCTTGTAGTCAGCATCAGCTTTAATGGCCACTTTGGTATCGCCACGTACCTGTGAACTTACTTTTATCTCCTTGCCATTTGGGTCGAAAACCTTTACGGTAACCTTTTCCGTTTTTAGCTTATGGGTAATAACCTTTGTAGCATTTGCCCGAAGGTTTACCTTTTCCTCCTCGTACTTAACCGTTCGGGTTTGGGGTGCTGCCCCCCTTGCCCGTTGGTCAAACTGCTGGTTAACCCTCTTAAGGTATCCCACCTTATTAAATAAGGTGTTTATGTTAACTTGCCCATTGAGCTGAATAGTATTGGAGTTCTGAACGGTATTTCCGGGATCGAACCGTGAGGTGTCGGCCAATATTGGCCCAGCCTGCCAGCGGTATATACCGGTGTAACGCGATGTTACGCTAATCCAGTTGAGTAAAGGGAGCTTGCTTAACGGGAGGGAGTAGGTTAGGTTAAACTGATGGTTGTACATGGTGTTTCGTCCACCCCTACGGATGTTCTGCCAAACCGAATCCTTCCATTGCTCATACCTGTCCCTATCCCTATACCTGTCCACCATACCCTCGGGTTCATCGATACGAGCAGTGGCAGTAGCCACAAAATCGAACTTAACCGATTGGGTTATGTCCCAGTTTAATGAGTAGTTTCTGTTCCACATAAAGTCCTTTGAAAATGTGGGTAAAAACACCTGATTGGGGTTCTGAATATTTCGGAATTGCTGCTCAAAGTAATTCCTATTCAAATCGGTGCGGAACGAGAGCTGAGTAGGGAATAGATTAAAGTTAAAATCTCGGATCAAGGCCAAATAACTCGAATTTAACCACTTAATCTTACTAAACGGGGATAGGTACTTGGGCTGTCGATTAAAATTATAGGTAAGTGCACCCCGAATATTGCGCTGTATTCTGTGATCAATTCTTACGTTACGTGAGAAAATCTCGCTGTAAGAGTAGCTAAGCGAGACATTAGCGGGGTCCCATAGGCGGGGTTTAGAACCCATTTTATCAATCTTTACATTGGTGAAGTTAATGCTTCGCCTGCGAGAATAATCCTGGGCAATCCGTTTAATGGAATCTCTTTCGCGCTCCGATGCGTTACGTATGGCATCGTCGAGAAGTATATCGGGGTCAAGCGGGTTGTATTGGGGGTTTGCCATTGATTCACCGAATCCAATGAACATTGGGATTTTAATGTTAAACGATGAAGGGAAAAACTTACCCAGCTCAAGGGTTGAGTTGATATCGTACTGGTAAACTGTTTCCTTGCTACGTTCGTTTACCTTTTTCTCAATTGAACCAAAACCGGGGGTAATGGTGGTACCAGCTACAGTAACCATTCCCAAATCGGCAAGTTTTGCCGATAGTCGGGCATTGGCAGCCCATCCGCTTTGATCGTTAAAGTTGGTAAGCCTTAACTCGTTAAACCAAGCTATTACTGATTTTGGAATTCTATCATCGGTCGGGTTCCTAATCCCTAACATTATTACCTTAACGTTGCTCAGATTAGGGTTACCTGTTACTTTTAGTTTACTGCTCCCGCTTTGGACAACATACACAGTACTTAGAGTGATAAGCGATCCGGGTTTTTGCATGGCATTGTTTCGGGCTACTTTAACATCAACCAGCTTATCAAGGTCGATATCAATTACATTTTCCCTGGGCCATACCACCTCACGATCGCGCTCGCGGCTATTGTAGTAAAATCCGTAAGGTGTCAGTTTTAAGGGAACTTCGTACTCGTAGTAGTTGGTGTTATAGTCGGTACCAATGCGGATAAAAGCAGTTACCTCGTAGTCGTTCAATGGATACCCTTCAATGGCTTCGGCATGAACATCCATTTTAAGTCGCTTGTACTGCCTGATATCAATGTTAACGTTCTTAAAGGCGGCACGTGCATCGCCATCGGCTAAATCGGTTACCCTATACTCCATGGCCTGCTCGTTAAGCTGAATAAGCTGGGGTTGACTCGGGTCAATAACCCTATCCACCCCTGGAGGCAACACGTAGTTAACGGGTGTTCGCTTGTCGTTTTCTTCAATATTTACGGTTGATATCGATAAACTTCCTACGGGTAAATCGCCAACAGGCATTCCCTCCTGGCCCTGAATAAGTGAGTAATTGTATTTACGCCACTCGCTACGAACCAGATGCAGCGTAGCAAAACGTAGTATAACCGTATCCTGGAAACCGCGCAGGAACATCCTCATGAAACGGATTGACTTGAAATCCTCAATTGGGCCAACCACCTTCTCGTATTCTGCAATAGGAACCTTAAATTGATACCACTTTACGGCTTTATTTAAGATTTTATCCTTATCGCCTGTTATAACGTTAGTTATAAAATTTTTACCAACCTCCATGTCCTGCGGGCGAAGTGAAATTCGATACTGGTAGTAAGCCTCATTTTCGTTCATGGTATTATCGGTTCCCAGTTCCTCCACATCGGGGGTTGAGTAGCTCTGCTGCGAGGTGGTTCCGGTTGCAACGGGCGAGTTATTCTCGGTTCCGTTAAAGTACTTATATCGGTCGAGAATGGTGGCACGCTGTTGGTCGTAAACCCCGCTAAGGTAATGCCTGAAGTTATCGCCTGCCGGATCGCTTTCAAATCCTGCGAGTATATCGCTATCGGTAATTTTATTCCTGAGTTGGTTTATATACTCCGAAAAGAAGAACTGCTCATCGGGTATCCCATCGCCATCCAAATCGACCGACGAGGAAAGTCCATCTAATCCAATATCCTGGAAGGGGCGCTTAGCTTGGTCATTATCGAAACCAACAGGCAGATACTGCCTGGTTGGAACCCTACCCCAGGCGGTTTGATCGGTTTTGGAAAGTTCCTCCGATGAGGTGGGTAGTCCATTCTCAAACGATTTTCGGCCATCCCTTAAAATATCCTCCGAGATGTTACCAAGGTTGATGTAAAAATCGCCGCCACTACTGAGCGTGTCGTACACAAACGGATCCATCAACCAAAACTCAATGTACTCAATGTTTGATGCCTCAAAATCGGTTGTGCTGAGATTTCGCATTATACCAGCCCATCGCCTTTGGGGATCAATCAATTTCCCATTTCCATCAAGTTCAGTGGTGTTGAAGTTATACTGACCTCGCTCCGTAGGATAATATGCAAGGTTCAGTACGGAGATATTTGTTGGCTGCCCTTGCGGCGTATTCTTATTAGGGAAGAGTTCACGTTCAAAAATCTCGCGTACAAAATGGTTTCCCTGCAACTCTTTATTATTTCTGAGATACGAGGGGGTAAGTGATGTGTTGCGCAGGAAAAGCGGGTCGATATAGTACCAAGCCAAATGGGCACGGTTATAACCATACCGTAAATCGTTGGAGAATGAGGCTTCCGGGAACATATCAGGTTGCCCCTGCGGAGTGCTGGCTAACTTCCACTCCACCCAGGAACGAATATCGAGCGATGTGCTACTTCCTTCAAAATCATCGATATAAACCGTGCCTGCCTTGCCAATGGCACGGGAGTGCCCGGGAATTAGCTGTGCGAACTCGGCATCGAATGTTATTGTCGATTTTTCCTTGGTTTGAATGAATGGCAGGAAATCGACCATCTTAGTCAGGAACTTGGACTCGGTTTGGTAGGAAGTGTTAAATCCCCATATGGTATTGGATACTGCCTCGTTTCCAAAACTTACCTTTTGGGTTAGCGGGCGTTCCGTTAGGTTCATTATGGTTGCCCCAACGTTAAAGTTATCGGAGAAACGGTAATCAAAATGGGTACCAACCAAGGTTTTGGTTTGTAGGCTGAACAAGGCGTTGCTTTCCACTGCAACCTTTATGGGCGTACCGGATTCAAGGAGTCCCTGATTGATAATTCGCACAGTACCCAGGTTGTAATCAACAATAAAGTCAACATCCTCCTGCAGCTTTACGCCGCCTGCTGTAACAACTACGGCACCTTTAGGAATATTGGGCGCATTCAGAAAGATTTCCGATCCTCCGGCCGACTTGTAAGAGCCCCCTATTAGGAACTTGTTCTTATCGGCTACCTGACGGGCTTTGGTTAACGATGAATCGTAAAGCTCTTGAAAAATATATTTCTGGGCAATGGAAGGATCGCCTATACGCGATGCCAGATCGCGACCAAACGGTTCCAAAACCGGAAAAATAATTTTACCGTTAGCGGGGTTAATGGTTACACCCTCAATAAAGTCGAATACTCCATCGGGAAACGCATCGAGCTGGTTGTTTAGGTTATCAAGATTTAATACCCTGATTAGTGGAATTTCGGCAATATTTCCTTCCTTGATATAGTTAACCGGCGTTCCGGTTGCATCGTCCTGGTAAAAAATATCGAGCCTGAATTCATCCTTACTAATCTGATAGGCATTCATGGAGTAGATGTTCTTCATCATCAATCTCCATGTTGGCATTTTAGGGCTGAGGTTTGTTCCCTTAAGGAGCTTAAGAATTAAGGCTTTGGGTGCCTCTACCCCATCGGTGGAGAACTCACCCACCTTGTAGGTTTGGCCATTGTAGGTATACTCATAGGCAACCGCAAGCACCTCATCGCTATTCAAAGCCGACGATAAAGAGATATAACCTAATGACTGATTCAGCGAAAACTCATTTGGCGAAAGTTTACGGGCATACTCAATCTTCTCATAATCGCGTCCACCGGTAAAACCCTGCGATTCCAATGGCAACAAAACATTGCTTACTTCGGCAACATCCCGTATACCGGCATAGGTTGTGGTCATTAGCTCGTACAGGTTATTTAAACCGTTGCTTGCTGGCCCACTTCCCGTTTGAACAAATATATTGGAGGCAAAGATGTTGTTCTGTGCTTCGCCTAAATCGGCAAATGCAATTATATTGCGCGAATTCTCAAAGTTTGCCTGTTTATTTGTTACCCATACTTCAATTTTAGTGATTTGAATGCCCGAGTTAATAATGGGCAGATTCATTAATGCACGATTGTAATTCTCCCGGAAGTAATGCGATAAAAAGAAGTGCCTATTGGCATCGTACTCATCGGCCCTGAGCTGAAAATCGCGCGTTTGCGCACCACCCTTTATCTCAACTACCTGGGTTTGACCATTCTGTTTGGATACTACACTGGTAACGTTTAACTTCCCGAACTTAAGCTGAGTTTTAATACCGAACAGACTCTGACTACCAGTAATAAGAGTTCCGGGTAAGGGCAACGAAACGTTACCAGCCTCAATACGCTGAATGATCTCATCCTCAAATCCGTTGTACTCAATTTTAACATTATTCTCAAAGTCAAATGTAGCCTCGGTATTGTAATTCACCTCCATTTTCAGTTTCTCACCAATCTTACCGGAAACGTTCATCTGGATTTTCGACTGAAAGTCGAAGGTTGTGTTCCGTCGCTGATCGATAGGTAACGCAGGGTTATCGGTTTTGGCGCTCGACACTCCAAATACCAGTTCAGCATTGCCCTGAGGAATTATTTCAATGGTGTTGCTCCCAAAAATGCGGTCAAAGGTTTCGCCGCCTACCTGAATGCGGGGTAAAATCCCATCGCCTTTCCCAACATATTCACCAGTTTGTTTTTGCCGCCAGTACTCCCGCATGGTCTTCTCCACACGATACGACCGGTATTCGTCAGCTGAAAGTACCCGAGGTGTTTCGATATTGGTATTCCCAACTTTTTTGTAAATGATATATCGGTTATTGATTGGGTCATACACAACCTCCTCGCTAATGTTTGATGGGTTTGAAAGGTATAGCGGTGAATACTGAGTATCAATTGACCAAATCCCGGGTTGCTTGATTGGAAAAGGTAAATTTAAAGTATCCTGTTGGAAAACAGGAACAGAAAAAGCTCTCGTAATGGTAATGGTTACGAGAGTAAGTATTCCAATTATCCGGATAGTATGTGTATGAGATAGGCGTTTTACTCTCAACTTACAAAGCATTTTACTGTTACTATAAGCGTTTGAGCGCATGCTTAATGAGCGCTTCAACCGGCATCTGCCCCATTTCCTTCAAAACCTGATCAATTACCTTATCGGCTGCTGAACGGGCAAAGCCAAGCATCACCAATGCAGATAACGCTTCGCTCTTCAAAGTATTGTTTGATGTTGATAAAATTTGTGTTACAGTAGCCTCCCCCAAGGAAACCTTATCCTTAAGGTCAACAACTATACGCTGTGCCGTTTTAAGACCTATACCTTTTACCTGCTTTATCAGGTTAACATTTTCCGTAGTAATGGCAGCCTGAATCTCATCGGTAGTTAGCGACGAAAGAATAAGCCTCGCAGTACTAGCACCAACTCCAGAAACTGAAATCAGCAAACGGAAAATCTCCCTTTCGCGCACATCGGAAAAACCGTAGAGCAAGTGAGCATCCTCGCGGATAATTTGATGAAGCCAGAGCTTAGCCTGAGTTTTCCCCTCTAGCTGGGAGTAAGTTTGTAACGAAATATTTACAAAATACCCAACGCTACCAGCCTCAACAATTGCATGGGTTGGCGTTAACTCCACAAGGGAACCCTGAATGTACTCGTACATAAATTAATTTTTATGCCGTTTCGGGATCAACTGACTGCAACGGGTTTGATGTAATTTCCTTATGCAGCTGCCTGTTACGGAATATATCAATGGCAAGGTAAACCGCCTGACGGAACGAGTTCGGGTTAGCCAGGTTATGCCCGGCTAAATCGTATGCCGTTCCATGGTCGGGCGAAGTCCTAACAATTGGTAAACCAGCAGTATAGTTCACACCGGCATCGAAATTTATCACTTTAAATGGCGATAACCCTTGGTCGTGGTACATAGCCAGAATTGCATCGAAACGGGTAAACCTGTCGGAACCAAAAAAACCATCGGCCGGATAGGGCCCCATAGCAACTATCCCCTCGTCGTTGGCTTGCTTTATTGCTGGCATTATTATTGTTTCCTCCTCGTTGCCAATAACTCCGCTATCGCCGGCATGTGGGTTTAGTCCAAGTACAGCAATACGTGGCCGGCGAATTGCAAAATCCTTAATGAGAGTCTCGTTAAGCAAGCGTAGCTTGTTGAGTATATCATCAACAGTTATATTTTTTGGCACTTCAGCAATTGGGATATGACCTGTAACAACTCCAACCTTCATGGTATCGCTTACCATGAGCATTAGTACACTCTTTACACCAAACTCATTGGCTAAAAACTCGGTATGTCCCGGGAAGCTAAAACTTTGGCTTTGTATATTGGCCTTATTGATAGGTGCGGTAACCAAAACATCTATTTTACCTGCTTTTAAATCGGCTATGGCAGCGTGAAGGGCCAATAAAGCTCCTTGCCCGCCATACTCTGTGGACTTACCAAGCTCCACCCTAACGTTTTCGTCCATGCAGTTTACAATATTCGGACGTTTGGGGTTGGCCTCGCTGGCATCCTTTATCTGGTTAAAGCTAAAGTTTTCAATGTTCAACGCTTTGCGATGGTAGGCTGCCACCTTGGGCGAACCGTAAACAATTGATGTGCACATCTCGTCCATTCGAGGATCCATCAATGTCTTGATAATTACCTCATAACCAATTCCGTTAATATCACCCTGAGTGATACCTACCCTAATCTTCTCGTTGCTCATACTTTGTAGAATTTTAAATGGCGTGTAAGTACGCAAAAGTAAAAAAAACTGTTAACATACTTAATCCCATGTTGTTTTTACTAAGTATGTTTTTGTTACTTTTAATACCTTTGCCCAATCAACATTGAATAATGCAAGTTAAAGATATTTTAAAAAAGGCTATTAACCTTGAGACTCTCAACCTGGATGAGGGCGTTTATATTTATGAACATGCATCAACTCCCGATTTGATGTTTGTGGCAAACGAGCTTCGCAAAATTCATGTTCCGGACAACAAGGTTACCTGGCAAATTGACCGTAACGTAAATATTACAAACGTGTGCATATCGGGATGTAAGTTCTGCAACTTCCACTGTGGGCTTCAGTCCGATAGTGCATTTATCACCTCAATTGCTGAGTATAAAGTAAAGATTGAAGAACTTGAGCGCTACGGAGGCGACCAGCTCCTGCTGCAGGGTGGGCTACATCCCAAACTTGGAATCGACTTTTACATCAATCTTTTTCATGAGCTTAAGTCGATGTTTCCCAAAATAAAGCTACACGCCTTGGGGCCACCGGAGATTGCCTTTATCGCCAAAAAGGAGGGTATGACCTACCGGCAAGTTCTTGAAGAACTTGTAGAGGCCGGCCTCGATAGTTTACCCGGAGCGGGAGCCGAAATTCTGGTTGATAGGGTGCGCAGGCAAATATCGCCGGGCAAACCCGACAGCCAGGCCTGGCTCGACGTAATGGCTCAAGCCCACGAAATAGGACTTGTTACCTCGGCTACCATGATGATTGGACATATCGAAACCATGGAGGAACGCATTGAGCATTTAATCAAACTTCGTAACCTGCAAGCCCAAAAGCCCGCCGATGCCCCTGGATTTCTCAACTTTATTGTTTGGACCTTCCAGGACGAGGGCACCAAGCTGCAGCGCGAGGGCGTGCGAAATACGGTTACTACCGAAGAATACCTAAGAACCGTTGCCCTTTGCAGAATTATGCTAAACAATATACAAAACATACAGGCATCGTGGCTTACAGTGGGTATCGATACCGCTCAGCTCTGCTTACACGCTGGGGCTAACGATTTTGGCTCAATAATGATTGAGGAGAATGTTGTATCATCGGCCGGAGCCAAGAATAAGATGGATGCCTATGGCATTCAAAAATCCATTGTTGATGCCGGGTTTGAACCTCAACTCCGCAACCAACGGTACGAATACATAGTACTTCCCGACTGCGAGTTTAGCCGTATCTATAGCGTTGAAGAACTAAAGCAAAACTCCAACCCAAATTTTGAAGCATAAAAAAAGCCGGCTAAAAGCCGGCTAACCAACCAAAAACAGTTATGACGGAATAGCAAAAATTACTTGTTCTTGAGCAGCTCCTTCTCAATAATTTCCTTGAACATCCGCTTGGTTTCCTCAGGAGTTTGTGCTATACCTGAGGTGGCAAAGGGCTTGCCGTTCATGGGAAAGAATATAAATGTTGGTATGCTCTGTATGCCAAGCTCTGCAGAGATTTGTTGCTCATTTTGGGTATTCACCTTGTAAACATAAATCTTTCCATCGTACTCCTTGGCCAGTTCCTCTAGAATTGGACCTGCAATACGGCAAGGACCACACCAGCTTGCCCAGAAATCGACAATGGCAGGCTTATCGCCCAGGTATTTCATATTTTCTTGCCCCTTGGTGTAATCCAAAATTTTGGTCAGGAAGAAGTCACGGGTTATATCAATGGCATATTTCTCTTTTGCTGGTTTTGAGGCAGTGACAGGTTCACCTTCGTTTTGCTTGGCGGCTGAACCATTACATGCTCCTAGCGCAAATGATGCAACCAAAAGAACCGGGATAAAAGCAGTTAGTTTTCTCATAGCTATCTCTATTTAAATATTTTCATAATCAAAGGGCAGGGTTATACCCTCCCTTTACTACCTGCCACTATCGGCAAAGGTAAATGCCCCGTACCCACAAATCCTAACGCACAAACCGCAATCCTTGCAGTTTTCCTTATCTATCTCAGGTGCGCTATTCCAGCTACGCTGTTTAATTGCACCTGTAGGACAGTAACGAACCACCGGACATGGATGGTTCTGCGGGCATCGTGCTTCATCAACAACAATAGTGCTCATTTTGTTCAGTTTTTTCGGCAACAAAAATAATATATTTTCATATATCAATATGTTAATTAATGTTGATATTTAACAATAAGCTAGGACTGGCAAATTATGAGTAAAACGAGATTTTGGGAGCTGTCCAAAAATATTTTAAAGAAAAAGCACAAAATGGTAAGAAGTAAAAAAGGAGGGTTTTCCCTCCTTTTTTTAATATCACTTTTAAATTAATTATTTACCACCCCTGAGTTTTACTTCGTAGGTTTTGCCATTAATGGTAACGTAAGCTAGGTTATCGCATTCCCCATTGCCGTAATCAATTGTGGCTTGCTTATCGCCAACAGTCAACTCAATCACTCCTTGAACCAACCACCTGCACGAAAGTTTGAACATGAGAGCACTGGTAATTTGGTGAGTGTAGGTGTAACCCCTACGGTTTACGCCTGTGGCTATACCTTCCAGGGTGTAAACATCATCCCAAATATTGAATGGAGTATCGTAACCAGCAACCCATGTACGGGTGCGTTCTAAAGTACGGGTGTAGGTTGTACCATCGGTAAAGGTGATTTTACCATTAGTAAGTGTAATTTGATACTCATGCTCAGCGGTCTTACGAATTACTTTGGTTCCCTCAATCAGGTTACCGTTAATGGTGAAATTCTTAAAGGTAATGGTCCGCTCGAACTCAGCACCGCTATACTGGCCACAAGTTCGGATTACAATTAACCCGTTCTTTACCCTTTCAAAGCGGGAGTTAGCATTTACAAAGTTATTGTAAGTAATTGAATCAATTCGGCAGTTCCCATCCCAAGAGGTTTTCCTGGTGCGGGTACCCTGTCCGCCCAGTGTTGCATACATCATTTGTGAATCCTTAGTGTCTCCGGCCAAGGTGAGTTCGTCCACCTCAGTAATTACATCATCGTAGTAGCTGTCCACATCTGAATCCTCAGCTGCCTGAGTGATAATTGGATCCTGATTATCGTCCTTTTGGCACGAGGTGAAACTGATTGCTGCCATCATCATGAGGCCAGTTGCAAAAATTAAACTTGTACGTTTCATAGCTGTAAAATTTAAGTTAGACAATTTGTTTATAAATTCATTTATTTGCTTGTAATTACAATTAATTCACCACTGTAATTCCACTCTAAATCAAGCGGTATGCATACCAGGTTTAAGGCTTCGTCCAGGTTTGAGCGCTTGAAGTAGCCGGTATAAAACCTACTTGTGTCAGTATTAAGGAAAATGTCTACATTGAATTGACGTTCTAATTCCTCAATCACAGCACTTAATGGGGCATTCTGAAAAAAGAACTCTTTTTTTGTCCATGCGGGTTTAGACTCAACTTTTGTTGTTTGTGTTTTATTTACATCTAAAGCATATCCCATTGTTTTTGCCTCCATACCTTTAGTTAGCAATGTTTGCAACTTGCTGTTTGTTGCAACTACTTTTACTTTGCCTTCAAAACAGGTTACCTTAACCAGTCCATTGCGGCTATACACATTGAATACAGTGCCGAGAACTGCTGTGGTAGCACCAGTTGTTACCACTTTAAAACGACGCCCCTTGCTAACCTCAAACAACGCCTCTCCGGTTAGCGATACACTCCTATCGAAAAACCAACGATTATTGTTGTATGATAATTTCGATTCGGCATTCAGGGTAACCTTGCTGCTATCGGGTAGGTAAACAACTCCATGCTCGCCACGTGCAAGCTGCACGGTTACATTACCAAATCGGTATAGGTAGATATACGAAGTAAGCATGATTACAACCAAAAGCGATGCTGCCACAGCAATACGCGTAAAGGGCAGTTGCAGATCTCTTGCCTTTGATTCTTTATTAAAACTTTCGTTTCCCAGTTTTTCAAAGATCGCTTCCCAGGCCTCGGAACGCTCCTTCCCCTGAGGCACCCTGTAGCTTTCGAGTAGCCTTTTAACATCTTCGGGAAGATTATCGATGTTACCGTTCCGAATCATTTTTGTTTTTCTTTTGCTATTTATACAACCCTCTTTTAAAACACCCTACCTAAAAATTCAAAAAAATCTTCACTTTTCTGTATCAGCATCTGCTTTTCCCTTAATACAACTGCTCCAAAAAATACCCTACCGTTTTATTTGAAAATTTGATAATGCCCCCCTTTGCTTTAACTAATCATTTAAAGGGGCCGAAGTAAACCAAACGAAGAGTTAATTTTTAGAAGATTTTTATTATACGTACGTTTGATTTAATTTGATTTTTTAAATTTGTGGACTTGTTTTTTAACTCGATATGGAAAATAAAGTATTGTTTGCCGATTCCGTTGTAGCAAACTTTTGCAAAGCTACCGTTGACGATAACCCAATTCATGATCCCGTTTTCATGAACAGCCAGAACAAGGGTGTTGTTGTTCCCGGCATGCTTCTGTTTTCAACAATAGTCAATTTACTCCACAGGAAAACCAACGAGTATTTCAACTACTACAAGCTAGTTTTTGGCAATGTAATTTGCACCAACGAGTCTATTGATTTAGGTTTTGAAACTAAAGGCGATCACAATTATCTGTACGCCATAAATGGACACGATATGTTTTCCACAAAGAACGATCGGTCAGTAGTTCTAAGAAATATAGAACATAAGGAGTTCCATTCCGATGGCATTGTAAGAGCTATGCCGTTCCATAAAACACAGCTGGAAACCTTCAGGGAGCTAACTAACAGCTTTAACAACACCCTATCCGATTTCCTCTTTACAATTGCATACGCTAGTGCAGCTCTTTTCAAAGCCATCCGAGAGCCGATAACTGAGGTGGAAACGGAAATTAACCGTTTGCTAAATAAAGCCATCAATCCTAATCAGGTGTCACCCTTTTACCAAACGCTTGAAATATTTAGGGTAAATCCGCATGCTGAGCTAAAGCCTGAAGGGATTATTGAATACAAAATAAGGTTTGACAGAGAAAAAGCAAATAAAACCTACGTAGCCCAAGTAGCGTGTGTGCATAATAATCAGTGTTTTTACCAATCGGTGTACAGGTTGGTGGCAATACCCGATAAACTAATAATGAGAATGGTGAAGGATAGGGATAAAGATAAGGATAAAGGATAAAGGATAAAGATTAAAGAATAAAGGTTAAAAGTTAAAGAATAAGTGAAGGGATAAAGATTTGTGGTTCAGAGTTCAAAGTTTAAGGTTTTATATCCCTTTAATATCAATTAAAACTTGATATTAAAAAAGAATGTGGGAGTAATACTGTAGCCGTAAATATCGTGATACTCAATGATTGATTTGCCCTGTAGGTAGTCGGAAACTGGCGTATCGGTTAGGGTGTAGGGACGAGAAAGAATATTGTTTCTGTTGTAAACATTGAACACTTTCACCCCTACCTCAAGTTCCCCATCAACTGAAAGTTTAGCTGAATAGCTTAGTCCAACATCTAACCTATGGTAGGGTTCTAATCTGCTCGAGTTTTTTTCGTAATCAGGTGAAAGGGTAAGGTTTGGCATTAGCAAGAGCTCATCCCAGGGTTTAGGCGTGCCGTAAATCCATGTTCCAACAACTCCCCACTTCCGCCATTTATAAAGGCCAACCAACTTTAACTCATGCAAATGGTCGTCCATGGCATAGTACTCATCGCCCCCGTTCATGGTTGATGACTGATTGAAAGCCTTACTAAGCGAATATGATACCCAGCCTTCGGCATTTTGCCAAGTTTTTCGAACCAAAACATCAACCCCAAACGATCGGCTATCCACGTAAAAAATTTTGGATTGCTCTACAAATCGGTTGGTTGAGGTTCGCCGGATTACAGTTTGAACGTACGATAAGCCCTCGGTTTGCTTTGCATATCCTTCAACATCTACTGTAAATCCATTGCTTTTGTAGTTCAAACCGGTAACAAAATGCTTTGACTTAACTACCGGAAAACTCTTTTCATCGGAAGCTACCCACAAATAGCGAACCCCATTGCCTGTCAGGTAAATCCGGTTTATAAACTGGTTATACAGACCTGCTGCGAATTTTAAATCAACCTTTGACGAGGGGCTGATAACCATTTGAATTCGTGGTTCAAAGAAATACTGGTTTGATAGATTGTGATGGGTTATTCGGCCTCCAATACTTAACGATTTTAAACCTTTGGTTTTGAAGTTAAGCTGCAGCCAGCCGGTATTTGTCTTTGAGTCGAAATCGTTTTGTCGGACAGTATCGGCAACTGGGATCGAATTTACTGCATGATAATACTTTTCATACGATTGTGAATTTACAGGATTACTTTGGTAACCCAGCTCAATCATTAACTCGTTCGATACCGTTATTTGAGCATTTAGGTTTATTGCGATATCGTTCAGTTTAGTTTCGGTAGCATAGTTCCGGATAATGGTATCGTAAATGGCTTGCGCACCACGTCGTTTAAGGGTGCTGTCGTAGTGAAGGTAGTTACTTGTAAAATCTGACATTCCAATGGTAAAGTTCTGGTAAAACCATTTGTTCCATTGCTTTGCCCAGCGCACTCCTGCACCCCTATTCCCCCAAAGAGCACTCTCAGTAATAAACGGCGATGCTATCATTTGCTGAAAGTTTAGCCTATCGCGTCCTACATATCCGCTAAGCGAAATAACATCACTCTCGGTGGGTTTCACGCTTAACTTGGCATTGGCATCGTAAAACAGATACGTAGGAGCATCGGGGTCGTTGCCAAATGCGGTAAAGTTCTGCTTGGAAAGCATAAGATCCGAAGCAGCACTCTCAAAAAGATTCAGAAACTGTGGGGAGCGGTAAAAATCGGTATAGGACCTACGCGCCGACACTATAAAGGAGGCATGTTTCCCCAACGGACCTTCAAATGTGAAATCGCCAGCAAGCTGGTCGGTACCCGCATCAACACTTACGCTATTCTCGTTGCCGGTTTTACCTGTTATTTCTACTACCGACGATGCACGACCACCCCACCTCGAATCGAACCCACCACGGTAAAGTCGAACATCCTTTATGGCCTTACTGTTCAAACTTGAGAATGCTCCAAAAAGATGGTTAATATGGTAGATGGTAAAACCATCGTAGGCAATTAGATTTTTATCGGCGGGCGAATGGCGAACCAGAAGTCCTGAAAGCGATTCAGTAGTACCATCTACTCCAGGAAGGAGCTGTAATGGTGCCAAAATATCTATTCCGGAAATTCCTGGTATATCGCCTACCTTTTTTGTATCAAAAACCATTTCACCCGGTCGATCGCCAGCAGTAAGCATTGAAGTAATGTTTCGTACTACCTCCACATCGGCTAGGATAAACTTTTTAGGATTAAGCTCAATAACTAAAGGTCTTGAATTGTAATGTACACGAGCCACCCTCATCTGTAAGGGTTCAAAACCAAGATACCTAACCTCAATGTTAACCGAATCGGATTTTACAACGGGTATCGTAAAAAAACCATCGGTATTGGATGTTGCGCCAAAATCGTTGTCAACTACTTTTATTGACGCGTAAGGCAGGGCTTCGCCCGAGATCCTATCGCGTACAATTCCCTGAATAGGTTTGGGGTTTTCTTCTGCAATCGGTTTATCTAACCTTTTAATGACATAAACGTTATTGAGAGCAATAAATTCAAACCCAGAGTCTTTCAGTAGCAGCTTCAAAACTTTGTCGGGCGGGTCGTTCCTAAACTGTCCAGTAAATGATACTTGGTTGAGCGCCACCGGGTCGTAGGCAAATTTTATGTTGTACTTACCCGATATTACTGATAGAATTTGATCTAAGGGTTGATTGCTAAAACTTTCGGTTATCTTTACCTTTTGGGCAAAAGCAGGCTGTTGGATTTGTAAAGTTAATCCAACCAGAAGTGATATAAGTAAATACTGGGCTCTGCTCATAGGGTCAGGTTATTCATCTTACTAGGGTTAATACAACTTAAACACCCAATACCCTACCTGAAAGTGTAAATGGTTGAATCGGCATTAGCCGAATAGTTCAAACCCATAGATATTGATATTACATCAAGGACATCTACAACCTTGCCTGCTGGTATGGTACCAGAAAAGTAGCGACTTGTCGGATCAAAACCCTCGGTGCTAATCTGAATATTGTAGAAGTTTGATATTTGGTCGAAAACATGAAAAAGCGACTGTTCTACAAACTCAAACTCGTGTGTAACCCAAACAGGTTTGGTTAACTCCTTATCGGATTGCTTTGAATGTATTAACATCCCATTGGTTTTAGTTACGCTCTCACCCTTTTTAACTCCAACGGGTTTTAAACCTGAAATCAAAACATTCACAGAGCCCTCAAAGCATCGCACCTCAAAGGAATCACCCCTGGTTACAAGGCTAAACTCTGTTCCGGTAACTACCACCTGCTGGTTCTGGTTATCGGTAACCACGAATTTCCCCTTACCGCTCTTTACTATAAAGTAAGCTTCTCCCTCCATTCTAACATTTCGGCCAAACCAACCATACCATCTCTTATAGGAAATCAATGACTTGGCATTTAGATGTACAACTGAACCATCGGGAAGTTTATGTTCAAGGGTTTGTGCCTGAATCGTTTCAAAACGGTACTCAGTATTCAGGATAAATAAGCTGCCAACCAGCATAAGTATAATAACTGATGCGGCTGCAAGCAACCTTTTGTAATGGGGTTGAAAGGTTACAACCCTTGCAGGTTCCGCATGCTTACCTTCAATGGTCTGCATAAGCATGTCCCACGCCTGCTCTTTAGTACGGTTTGATGGAGGAACAGAAATGTTAAACTCAATGGGATTACTATCAAACCCTGAGTTGGTATTATTTATATTGCTGTCCCTTTTCATATTTTGTAGCCAAATTTTTGACGAATAGCTGCCAGTGCTTCGGACATGCGCTTTTCAATTGCCTTAACACTAAGTCCAAGCCTTGCAGCAATTTCCTCATAGGTTAACCCATCAATGCGGTTCATCAGAAAAACTTCCCTCTGTCCATCAGGTAGCGATGCTAAAACCTCTTGCAATTTCTTATTGAGCTGATCCATTCTGATACTCTCATCGGCGCTACTGGGATTTGAGGTCATATCACCTTTAACTGCAACCTTAAAACTATATACCACCTTAAGGTGCTTATAGTGATTCTTAATTATGTTACCAGCTATGGTGTAAAGTAGCGATTTAACCGTATCGTTATTGACCTTGCCGCGCATGTCCCAAATTTTAAGAAAGGTTTCCTGCACTATGTCGTCCGAAAGGTCAACATCACCGGTTTTATAGTAGGCAAAATGCCTGATACTCTCGTAGTACTGATCAAAAATACTACGGAACCAGCTTAACTCCTCCTTGGTGTAGTTTCCGCTTGGTAAGGTCATTTGAATATCGTGGAGTAAAGCAAAAATACATTTTTTTACATTCAATCAGTTGGCCATGTAAATAAAAAAGCAACATCCTTAAATGGATGTTGCTTTCGATATTGACCTTAAAAAATACTAGAAATCACTGTTCATGCTCCAAAGGAATTCCTCATTAGTAGCTGTTTTCACTAGCCTATCGCGCAGGAATTCCATAGCCTCAACCGAGTTCATATCGGTAAGGTAATTGCGGAGAATCCATATCTTCTGTAATACTTCTTTATCTAGCAGCAGATCCTCGCGGCGTGTACTCGATGCCATGATGTCTACAGCAGGGAATACCCTCTTATTCGCTAACTTGCGATCGAGCTGCAGCTCCATGTTACCGGTGCCCTTAAACTCCTCAAATATAACATCGTCCATCTTGCTACCGGTTTCGGTTAAGGCTGTTGCCAGAATGGTTAGCGAACCGCCATTCTCTATATTTCGGGCAGCGCCAAAGAAACGCTTGGGCTTTTGCAATGCATTGGCATCAACCCCACCCGATAGCACCTTGCCGGAGGCAGGCTGTACTGTGTTAAAAGCCCTTGCCAACCTGGTAATTGAATCGAGAAGTATAACCACATCATGGCCACACTCAACAAGGCGTTTGGCTTTTTCCAAAACAATATTGGCTACCCTAACGTGCCTTTCGGCAGGCTCGTCAAAGGTCGATGCTATTACCTCGGCGTTTACGCTACGGGCCATATCGGTTACCTCCTCGGGGCGCTCATCAATCAAAAGAACTATCATGTAAACCTCTGGATGGTTTGCCGCTATTGAGTTGGCAATGTCCTTCAGCAAAATGGTTTTACCAGTTTTGGGCTGGGCAACAATTAAACCTCGTTGTCCCTTGCCAATGGGCGCAAACATATCGACAATCCGTGCCGATAATAGGTTCATACCATTCCCAATCAGCTTAAACTTCTCGTTTGGGAAAAGTGGGGTTAAGTAATCGAACGGAACCCTATCGCGTATAAATTCAGGATCGCGACCATTTATCTCTATTACCTTTATTAACGGGAAGTACTTTTCGCCCTCCTTGGGTGGGCGAATGGTTCCAGTTACGGTATCGCCGGTTTTAAGCCCAAAAAGCTTAATTTGCGATTGCGATACGTAAACATCGTCAGGAGAGCTAAGGTAGTTATAGTCCGATGAGCGGAGAAAGCCATATCCATCGGGCATAATCTCAAGAACCCCTGTAGTGGTAACAATGCCATCAAAATCAAATCGCTCGCTACCGGGACGTCGTTCCTGGCTTGGGGTGGGTTGGGCATTATTTTCCTCCTTTGCTGGTTCAACCACATCAGTAACCGAAGCCTGTGCCTCCTGTTCAGGTTTTTCTGAAACTATGGCCTCAGCTTGAACCTCTTCAGTAACTATAGGAATTACCGTATCCTCGTCATCGTTAGTTAGTAGGATGGGTTCCGAATGTGTTTCGGTATCGAGCTCAGGAAGGATTACGGCCTTCTCGTTAAATTTAATGGTGGTTTTATTGCTTCGTTCCTTTTCTTCGCTTGAGCTATTGGTAGGAGTAGCGGAGAACTCCTTTCTAACCTCTTTTGCCCTTATAATCCGTTTGCGTTTATTCCTTTCATTTATTGCTTCCTGGCTATTTGAGGCTTCGCTAGGCTGAACGGCTTTGGGTTCCTCATTTTTAGGTGCAACCTGTTGTGATTCTTCCCTCTTTACCTCTACCTGTTTCTCTGGCTTTCGGAAGGGTTTTCGGTGATCCTTTTTCCGCTCATCGTCAGCTGAAAGCGATGCGTTTATTGCTTGTTGATCGAGAATTTTGTAGATTAACTCTTGCTTCTTAAAGTTCTCTACCTTCTTAATATTTAAATTTTTAGCAATTTCCCTTAATTCGGGAAGCAACTTTTTGTTTAGTTCAAGTATATCGTACATAGTTTGTAAAATGGTGTTTTGTGTGTAAATGAAGATGGAAAAAAGTAAATGAAATTCTAAAACCTTTTGATTTGGATTAGGAAGAATTTTCCTGTTTTCGATGATGCAAATTTAGCTTATTGTTTGTAACATGCAAAATAAATTAAAATTTCAATGATAATTGAAAGCAACCCATTCAATGCTTCAAACATCACTTAAAGATAAAATGTTTTGCTTAAACAAAAAAATAGACGACGCAATTTTTGAGATCTCATTGAATATCTTTTATTTAGACAGATATCATAAAAGAAAAAACAAAAAACTATAGGGTAAAAGCTAACTCGTGTATCATAGGTTCAGAGACAGGTAAGCAATTAATGTTAAACTTAATACTTTCAGCCATGAAAACCCTAAATGGACTTATTGGAAAAAGCCTGAGGTATAGCGCTACAGCGGTTGCGCTGATAATCTCAGCAGTGCTCACAGCACAAGAGGTGGACTACAACCTCGTAAACGGAGTAATTAAGGATGCCAAAACCAAGGAACGAGTGGTATTTGCTACTATTAGCGTACCGGGCACAACTATTGGAACAGTAGCCAATGCCGATGGCGAATTTACCCTAAAGGTTCCCAAAGCTGTTAAATCGAATGTTTTCGAAATTACCCACTTGGGTTACCAGAACACTCAATTTCCAATAGTTAACGGAACCGGTGGCAAGGATAAGGTATACCTGATTGAACCTGCATCGCTTGAAATTCAATCGGTAGTTATTCGCCCAATGGATGCCAAAAGTATACTGGAAGGTGCCCTTAAGAACATTGACAAGAATTACAGCGATAAACCCGCTAGCTTTACCGCATTTTACCGGGAGTCCATTAAGCAGAAACGTGAATATATTTCCATTGCCGAAGCTGTTGCCGAAATATACAAGGCCCCTTACCGATATACCCTTGAAACCGATAAAGTAAAAATTGTAAAGGGACGTAGAGGCGAAAATGTTAAAAAAGCCGATACCCTAATGGTGAAAATGCAGGGAGGGCCACACGTATCGCTTTTCCTCGATGTTATCAAGAACCCCGAGCTAATTCTTACCCGCGAAGACTTGCCTTACTACAACTACGAGGTGGTTGATGTTGTTAAGATAGACAATGAGGCTAACTACGTTATTAGCTTTACACCTAACACCAAACTTGAATATCCTCTTTACCTGGGTAAACTATACGTAAATACTGAGAATCTTGCTATCACCATGGCTGAATTCAGCATCGATTTAAGTGAACCCGAAAAGGTTGCCCAGATTTTTGTTCGGAAAAAACCTGCCGGTTTAATTTTTGAACCCATCAGCACAAACTACCTGGTTACATATAAAAAGGTAAACGACAAGTATCACGTTAACTACATGCGTAGCGAGGTTAAATTCCGTGCCGACTGGCGTAAACGGATATTCAAAACCAATTACACCATAATGTCGGAAATGGCAATAACGGAACGGAACTTTGACAATGTTAATAAAATTACTTTCAAGGAGTCGTTCAAACCCAACCTAGTTCTTGCCGACAGGGTAAACGAGTACTTTGATGAGAATTACTGGGGATCATACAACACCATTGAACCCGATGAATCGATACAATCGGCAATCAGTAAGTTTAACAAGCGGTTCAGGAAGCAGTAAGGATTGGAACTGGGCAGGGGTAAGCCCTGCCCTTTCTTTGCTTTGTTTTATTAATTTTGTATTTGTTCAACTGTTTTGTTTATGGTATTGGCCTCCACTAACCCCAACGAGCCTGACCTTAAAGAGTTCGAGAAAGTATTCCGGAAATACTACGAACCCCTTTGCCGCTATGCCTATTCCATTGTGCGCGATGCCGATGAGGCCGAGGAAATTGTTCAGGAGTTCTTTTACACCTTTTGGGTAAACCGTAACCGGATATCTATCAGGCTATCGCTTAAATCCTACCTATACCGTTCCATTCGAAACAGCACCTTACGTTACCTTCAGCACAAAAACATTGAAGACCAATACCGCACCCAGGATTACGCCCTCAATCATGTTGAATCGCCTGAGCAGGTTATTCAAGGGAATGAGATGGCCGGTATAATTGATAAAACCCTGAAAGGGTTACCTGAACGGACCAGGCAAATATTCTTGCTTAACAGGATTAACGGTTTAAAGTATAAGGAAATTGCCGATTTGCTTAAGATTTCAATTAAGACAGTTGAGGCCGATATGGGAAAGGCCTTGCTTGAACTAAGGTTACAACTTAAACGTGCAGGTTTTTAAAGTAAGTAATGCCTAATGCAAGAACCATGAAAAGTAAAAAAACATACCTGACCCATACAGCAAAATACCTTAGCAACGAAATGGCTATGGCTGCTAAAATTTGGTTTTACCTCATAAGCCAAATTAATCCTAAAACAAAACATGAACTAAATACCCTTAAAGTTTTTTTTAATTCCATGAAAGTGAACGAAAAGAATAAAGATATTGAATTTAATACCGGCAAAGCCTGGCTAAAACTTCAGGAAAGGATAAAAAGCGATTACTATTCCGGGCAACGCTACCCTGCCTTTATTCCAAACCTCAACTATTTTGCTGTTGCAGCAACAGTGCTGGTTATGGTAGCACTATCGCTATCGGTATGGTTTTACTACAACCCCAAAACTATCACCCTAGCCAACATGACACAAAGCAGTACCATTATTCGAACTCTGCCCGATGGTACTCAGATATTTTTAGGGGAAAACACCATTCTGGAATATCCTGTAAGGTTTGCAGGAAAAACTCGCACCGTGAAACTCAATGGCGAAGCATACTTCGATGTGGCTAAAAATGGCTCAAAACCATTCATAATAAAAACCTCGCATGCCGATGTAAAAGTAGTGGGAACCTCGTTTAACCTTAAAACATCCAACAATGAAGTTCACCTTAAAGTAACCGAAGGGAAGGTTAAGATTACCCTTGCCACAAACCAAAAAAGCGTATTGGTGCAAGCAGGCGAGGCTGCCATTGCCAGCAAGAACGATATTGTTACCTACTCCCAACCATCAGGTGAAACCATAAAATCGGCCATGAAGCTTTTGATGTTTCAGGACGAGACATTAAACAATATTATCCGGGTTATCAACAGTACCTATGGTTCCAACATAAAGGTTTCAGGTGATGAATTAAAAGATATGAGAATTTCTGTTACTTTTGATAACGACATCAGCAGCATTGTGAATATCCTGTCGGTGTCATTTAACCTCAAAGTAACACGCAGCCCCAATGGAACCATCATCATTAGTAGGTAAAAACAAAAAAGTAGTACCATTTTGGCATGTATTCCATTGGGTATTACTTTTTATGCTTATTACTGCTGCTGTAAAAGCAAAAGCCTATGAACCCGACAGCTTACTGCAGCAAAATATTACAATTAGCATAAGGACTACAACCCTGTTTAAAGCACTAAACCAGATAGGCGACAAAGCTGGCTGTTTTTTCATTTATGATAGTCGTGATGTAGAAAGCAACCGGCGTGTAAAGTCAATAGAATGGAGTGGTAAACCGCTAAATGACCTGCTCAACCAGGTTATTGGTGATACCTTAATAAAGTACAGGGTTATTGGCAAACATATTTTACTTTATAGGCCAAAACTATCCGACACCCTAAAAGCACAACCACAAGACCAAAACATCAAGTATGTTCAGCTTAGCGGTCGTATTCTGGATAAGGAAACAGCACAGCCTGTTGCGTTTGCCACTGTTGGAATACCCAGTTTAGCTCTAGGAACCATAAGTAACCTCGATGGGGTATTTACCCTTAGAATTCCAAAGCCGAACACCGATTCAAGTATAGCTATATCGCACATTGGTTACATTCAACGCAAAGTGCCAGCCGGGCTTCTTACAGCCAAAACCTTTGAAATCTTTCTTGAACCCAGTTTTATTCCCGTACAGGAAATTTTTATCCGAAACATTGACGCACGAAATACTGTTCGTGAGGCGGTTAATAAACGATCACAAAACTACTTCCAACAAGATATCTACATTACAGCATTCTACCGCGAGGGGGTATTGCGCAATAAAAGGATTTTGAGTTACTCCGAAGCCTTTGCCAAAATCTTTAAATCATCCTACAGCTTTGACTCCCGGTACGATCAGGTTAAGCTGATACGTTTCAGGAAGATGGAACAGGCCAACAGGCGCGACACACTCGATGTAAAGCTCCAGGCTGGGGTGAAAGCTACCCTTGATATCGATATCATGAAAAACCTACCCGACTTTTTAGATCCGGAATTTACGCAGTACTATGACTACACCCGAAACGATATTGTAGTGTACGACAACAAATCGGCTTACGCTATTGGGTTTAAACAGAAACCCAATATTACCGAACCCCTTTTTGCCGGCTTACTATATATTGATACTGAAACTTTAACTCTACTTGCCGCTGAGTTTGAGATTAACCCTGACATGGTTCAGAAAACTGCGAGCCAACTCGTGGTAAAAAGAGGGAGAGGAATACGCGTTCAACCCCAAAAGATTAAGTACCTGGTTAAATACCAGCCGCAAGATGGCAAATGGTACGTAAACCACGTAAGAGGTGAAATTTCCCTTAAGGTGCAAACCCGTTTTTGGCCCTTTGCCAATACTTTCGACCTGTTTTTTGAGTATGTCGCCTTACAGGTCGATACTCTAGAGGTTAAGCGCTTTTCAAAGCGCGAAACGCTCAAAACAACCGAAGTATTCTCTAACACACAAGCCGAATACGACCCAAACTTTTGGAATGATCTCAACTACATTGAACCTGAAGAAAACATTCTAAAGGCATTAGGTAGAATTACCCCAAAAATTGAAATGGTTACTGAGTTCTAAAAGTAAAAAACCACTCCCCCGCCAATAAGGTTGTATGCCGGATCGGTTAGTCCAATTTCGGCCTCAAGAATAAAACTCATGTTTTTACGTAAACCTATATCAACACCAGCAGGAATCCAGAGCAGAAATTGTGCATCGCCCCCATCGGGAAAGTTAATATCGGTATCCAAACCCGTTATTAGCCTAACCCCCTTTGCCAAACCAAAAGTAAGGTTCAACGTACCGTCGAGTCCAAAACTCCCAAAGCTATGCGCTCCCCCGGCCAACGAAATATTTTTTCCCAGAACAAACTCTACATTAGCTCCAAAGTAATTTTCGGGGCCGAGTACACCGGCGGTGATACCAACATCTATTCCCTTTGTAAGCCCGTAACCACCATGCAGAAAAAGCATGAACTCATTGCTCCCATTAATTAGCACTGCGGGTTCAATGCCTACCGAAAAAGTTTTGGGTTTTAGGGTTTGTCCGGTATTAAACACTTGCCCTAACGACATCATGTTGATGGCAACAAATACAGATATTAAAATGGTCTTTTTCATGTTTATGTGATTTAGAGGTTAACTTAAAGAAAGAGAAAAAACGATTTTGTTTTTTTACAAATTCAGAATAAGTAACCTGTTAAAGATCCCTTCAACAACTTATCTTGAAATGCATATTTGTAACAAAGTTAAATAAAATAAGATTTAAAAAAACAATGCAGCAAAATATTACTATCTTTCGTCGTTATAGAAAACATTAAGCCATGAACGTAGAAGTTAAAACCACAGCAGGCCAGGCCATGGGGATTGTAGGTATAGTGCTTGCAGTAATCTCACTCATCCTAGCCTTTATACCATGTATCGGATTCGTTGCCTTGTTACCAGCTGCCCTTGCCTTAATTTTCAGTATTATCTCAATTATTCAAGCCACAAATGGTTATGGTTCAAAAGGGCTGGGCATTGGTGCACTCATTGTTTCCGTTCTATCAATTTTCCTAGCAGTAATGTGGCTAACAATAATCAGTGGTGGCTTTTCTGTTCTTAAAGATTTGGATAGGCATCCTGAAAAAATTGAAATATTTGGGAAGGAACTTGAAAAGGAACTTAATGATGCCAATGTTCAGATAAGAATTGAAACCGATAGCATGGTAAAAACACTTAGGCAACTTGAGGGTGAGTCCGATAGCATTAAGGTGATAACCATTAAAAAGAATAAAGCCAATAAGGGCGATGATTCACAGGGTGCCCGAATTACGATTGATACCGATTCTGTTCAAATTAGAATTGAAGCCACTGAAAAAAAGAAAAAGTAACGGTTTTAACTTTTACAGCATAGCTGCTACTCCCTACCTTAAAGTAAACTCAGCATTTGCGCTGATTTTACTTTTGGTTTTTATTTACTCTCTGGTTTTCAGCCAAAACAAACATCCCATACCTGCAGCACTTACGCAGCTAACGGGGATAGTTCCTCCCAGTAAAGGTTTGTCGGCTGCGTTCTCGCAGATTGTAAGGTTCAACTTTACAAATGCACACATTCTCAACCCTTACGGTTTACGAGTATTCTCATTTTTCCTAATTCAATTTATTCTGCGCGTAGGCTTAATAGTTACAGCGTTAAGGTTTCCTAACTCTGTCAAAACATCTACTATAGCTGTTGATATTCTAATTTCCCTTATTTTACTTATCTACTGCTTTTACCCGCTAATTGAATTCACCTTTAAAATGTTACTTCAACTTTTCCAATAGTTCTTCAAACGTAAAGCCATCGGTTGCCCTAATTCCTTTGGGGCTAAGCTGTAGCTCGCTACAATCGGCAAAGTAGTCGTGCTGGTAGATGTAGATATACTTGCCTTCAAGCGATTCCTTCAAAAAGGCTTCCTTTTCCTTTAATGTCACAAGCGGTTCCACATCGTAGCTCATAATCCAGGGTAGAGGAATATGTGAACGGAATGGGAAAAGGTCGGCCACAAAAACCAGCTCCCGTCCCCTGTAACTTATTATCGGAATGATTTGCCCACGGGTATGCCCATCAAAAAGCCTAAGCTCAATTCCGGGTAAAAGTTCCCCTTCGGCTTCAACTAAATTTAATGCGCCCAAATCGCGCATAGGTAAAAGGTTTTCGGGTAGGTATGCATCAGCCTCACGCGAATTTGGTTTTATTGCCCATTCCCACTGGGCTCGTGATACATGGTAGCGAGCATTAGGAAAGGTTAACTTCAGGTTACCTTCACTGTCGCGATAAACTCCTCCGCCGCAGTGGTCATAATGCAGGTGAGTTAAAACCACATCGGTAATATCGGTTGGTTTATAGCCCCTTTGGGCAAGTCCCTCAATTAAACCCTCGCCGCCAAAGGCGTAAACATGGCTCATAAACTTTTCATCCTGCTTATTGCCAATACCATTATCAAAAAGCACCACCCTGCCATTAACCTCAACAACAAGCGATTTTAGGGAAAGCGGGATTAGATTATTAGCATCTGATGGGTAAACCCTGTTCCACAAAACCTTTGGAACTACACCAAACATGGCACCGCCATCAACCTTAAAGTTTGAAATATTAAAGAACGAAATTTTCATGGATACTCAAATTTAATTTGGACTCTATTTATTACTAATTACTTTAACACAATGAACTTGTTTTTGTTCTTTTGAGCACGACTGAAACCTTTTGTGGTTTTTATGATTAACTTTGCAACAAATTTAATGGTAAAATGAAGAATACCGACAAATGTTCGTTTTGTAATCGTTCGCGCAGGGAGGTTGGCTTACTTATTGCGGGGCTCGATGGATTTATCTGCGACCTTTGCGCTGAGCAGGCGCATCTTATAGTAAAGGAAGAGCTCAAAAAGAAGGGCGAGTTTAAGCTACAGAAAAATAAGCTACTTAAGCCAGTTGAGATTAAGAAATTCCTCGACCAGTATGTGATTGGACAGGATGAGGCAAAAAAGTTTCTATCGGTAGCAGTTTACAATCATTATAAAAGGCTATTGCAGGCTGATGAGGGCGATGATGTTGAGATTGAAAAATCAAATATACTTCTGGTTGGTGAAACCGGAACTGGGAAAACCCTTTTAGCCCGGACCATTGCCCGAATGCTACACGTACCATTTACCATTGTTGATGCAACGGTACTCACTGAAGCTGGTTATGTTGGCGAAGATGTTGAAAGCATCCTCACCCGACTCCTTCAGGTTGCCGATTACAACGTTGAAGCCGCTGAAAAAGGTATTGTTTTTATTGATGAGATTGACAAGATTGCCCGCAAAGGCGATAATCCATCCATAACCCGTGACGTATCAGGCGAAGGGGTTCAGCAAGCGTTGCTAAAACTGCTTGAAGGTTCAATAGTAAATGTTCCCCCACAAGGCGGACGTAAGCACCCTGAGCAGAAGATGATTGCCGTTGATACCAAGAATATCCTATTCATCTGCGGTGGCGCATTTGAGGGCATTCAAAAAAAGATAGCCCAAAGGTTGAACACCACGGTTGTTGGATATGGTGCAAGCAAAACCCGCGAGGTTATTGATAAGGACAATCTCCTTCAATACATTGCCCCGCAAGACCTAAGAGCCTTTGGCCTAATACCCGAAATAATCGGACGTTTACCTGTAATTACCTACCTTAACCCACTCGACCGCAAGGCTTTGCGCGACATTCTTACCGAGCCAAAGAACGCAATCATCAAACAGTATATTAAACTTTTTGAGTATGATGGTATTCACCTGAAATTCGATGCAGAGGTTCTTGATTACATTGTAGATAAGGCAGTAGAGTTTAAGCTGGGCGCTCGCGGCTTACGCTCAATTTGCGAAGCAATTATGATTGATGCAATGTTTGAACTCCCAACCAGCGAACAGAAGGAGATGGTTGTTACCCTAGATTATGCCCGGAATAAGCTGGAAAAATCAAATCTCAAAAGGTTGAAAGCCGCTTAAGGAATAACTTTTATATACTCCTCAAAGGTATAGCCCGGCCCCGTGGTCGGGTTTCCTTTTTCGGAGTTAACCAGTTGCCATTCGTTCATGTCGATATCAGGGAAAAATGTATCGCCCTCATACTTATCGTGCACACGGGTAATGTAAAGTTTATTTGCCAAAGGCAAGGCTTGACGGTAAATCTCACCGCCACCTATTACAAAAACTTCGTCCTCGCTTTTTGTCATTTCCAGGGCAGTTCGTAGCGAGTTTGCCACCTCAATCCCATCAACCCTGAATTCAGAGTTCCGAGTAATCACTATATTTCGTCGATTCGGAAGCGGTTTCCCGATACTTTCAAAGGTTTTGCGTCCCATGACAACGCTATGCCCCGATGTGATTCTCTTGAATCGTTTCAGGTCATCTGGGATATGCCAGAGTAACTCATTCCCCCCGCCAATTACCCCGTTCTCAGCAATTGCAACTATAATTGATATATCCATCGACTTATCCTTGAACTACACAGCAATATCGCCCTTAATATGCGGGTGCGGGTTATAATCCTCTAGCTTGAAATCAGTAAATGTAAAATCAAAAATCGATTTAACCTCAGGGTTTATTACCATACGTGGTAACTTTCGGGGTTCACGGGTCAGCTGTAGCTTAACCTGTTCAATATGGTTAAGGTAGATATGGGTATCGCCAAGGGTATGAATAAACTCGCCAGGTTCATACCCGCAAACCTGGGCCATCATCATGGTTAACAGGGCGTAAGATGCAATATTAAATGGTACGCCAAGGAAAACGTCGGCGCTGCGCTGGTAAAGCTGGCACGATAGTTTGCCATTGGCAACATAGAACTGGAATAGAACATGACAGGGCGGTAAGGCCATATTCTCAATTTCACCCACATTCCATGCCGATACAATATGGCGCCTTGAATCGGGATTATTTTTGAGGGAATCAACCACCCTGCTTATCTGGTCAATATGCCTTCCATCGGCTGTTGGCCAGCTACGCCACTGGTAGCCATAAACCGGTCCCAACTCGCCGTTGGCATCGGCCCACTCATCCCATATGGTTACTCCATTCTCGTTCAGGTACCGGATGTTGGTTTCCCCTTTGAGGAACCATAAAAGCTCATGGATTATCGATTTCAGGTGAAGCTTTTTGGTGGTAAGCAACGGAAAGCCCTCCTGCAGGTTGAAGCGCATCTGGTAACCAAAAACACTAATGGTTCCTGTTCCAGTTCGATCGTCTTTACGAACGCCATGCTTAAGGATGTGATCGAGCAGATTAAGGTATTGAACCATGACCAAACATTTTTCTGCTCAAAAATATAAAAGAAAAACGAAGCGAGTGTGAGCTGTTGATATCAAATGAAAACTTCTCCTTTTGCCGATAAATACCACCTGCGAGCCCGCACTGCCAGGGCAGCAATAATTAGCCTAATGCCTAGCATCCATGGAACTGATACACCAATGGCTGCAAATAGTAGCAAATCCTCCAGGTTTGAGTGCGAAATGGCAATATGGTAGTTAAGCAAATCGGCTTCGGGCATTCTAATTCTTCCCTGGCTAACTTCATCGAGCATTACAGCCGAACCGTAGGCTAGGCCTAATGTGTTTGCAATAATCCACAGGAACGAAGTTGATTGTGGCAGGCCAAGAACTTTTATTACAGGCGACAGCGGAGCTGTTAAAACCTTTATGAGATTGAACTCCCTGAGCATTTCCTGCAAAACCATTAACAGAAATATTAGAACGATAATCTTAAAAATCATTCTAAATGCAGAGAATAGCCATCCCTGCAGGTGAGCATATAGGCTTAAAGTTTGATCATGGTTGGCAGCATGACCAAGAACCTGATCTAAAGGGGGCAGGGTTAGGTTTAGCAGGAATGACGCAACAAATGCCATACCCAAACGCAAAATCACCATATGCCATGCCTTTGAGCCGGTTTGCGACTGCACAGCGGTTTCAACAATAAGATTATGCGCTATGAGGCTCATTACGGCAATAATGGTAACCTCACGTAACGTTAAGGTTAACTGCGACAATACGGCTATCACTGAGTAGATATTCAAGAAAACGCCGGTTACAAAAGCTATTGCTGCCTCGCCCCGTAAACCAATCAGCTTGAATGCCGGGGTTAAAAAAACGCTAATTGCATTTAGCAATCCAAAGTAACTCAAAACACTTACCAATAACGATACGGGTAATGTAATCTTAAGTATCCAAAACGAAGTTTTTAGTGCTTTTGGGAAAGCTCTCTTGAGACATCCCAAAATTCTTTCGGAAAAAGAACCAATTAAAAACCTTAAGCTAACTGCAATGGCCAAAAGTTTGCTTCGCATATCAATAACTATTGTTGCTATGATGCAGAACCTATGTAAAGGTTTAAAAAAGAATAAGCCCGGTTATCCCGGGCTTAGTGCGGATAGAGGGACTCGAACCCCCACGCCTTTCGGCACTAGATCCTAAGTCTAGCGCGGCTACCAATTACGCCATATCCGCAAAATTTCGGTGCAAAGTTATAAAGTATTTTTAAAATACCAATAACCTTAAATTATTTTGGATAATTATTTCCTAAGCTCAAAGTTTTGCCCCAGGTATAGCTTACGAACCTGTTCATCATCGGCAAGCTCTTCGGCCGTGCCAGTTTTAAGGATTTCACCATCGTAAAGCAGGTAAGCCCTGTCGGTAATGGAGAGTGTTTCATGAACATTGTGGTCAGTAATTAGGATTCCGATGTTCCTATCCTTAAGATGGGCAACAATATTCTGAATATCCTCCACGGCAATTGGATCAACCCCGGCAAAGGGCTCATCGAGCAGGATGAACTTTGGGTCAAGGGCTAACGCACGGGCTATTTCGGTTCTACGCCGCTCACCACCTGAAAGCTGTATTCCCAGGCTCTTCCTTATCTTTTGCAATCCAAACTCATTGAGCAACGACTCCAACTTTTCGTGCTGGTATTCCTTACTAAAGTTAGTCATCTCCAGTACAGCCTTTATGTTATCCTCAACGCTTAGCTGCCTGAAAACCGAAGCTTCCTGAGCAAGATAGCCAATGCCACGCTGAGCACGACGGAACACCGGTTCATCGGTTATCTCAACATCATCAAGGAAAATTCTGCCGGAGTTCGGTTTAATAAGACCAACTATCATGTAGAAAGTTGTGGTTTTACCGGCACCGTTTGGGCCAAGCAAACCTACAATCTCTCCTTGACTTACCTCAACGCTTGCCCCTTTAACAACAGTACGAGTTTTATATCGCTTAACCAGTTTATCAGTATAGAGCCGCATAGTACAATTAACTATTCAATTTTGTGCGTAAAAGTAACTATTTTTATTTTAGTCAAAGTATACCTTAATTTTTTTTAAATCGTCCAGCTCTACATATACTTTTCTACAAACAGGTTCCAACTTCCATTTATGGCATAAAAATTGTAAAAATGCGATTAGAAATTTTTGTGTAACTTTGCATAGGAAACTTTCAAAAATGATAAATCCTCCAAAACATACACCCCGTTGGATAGTTTTTTTAATCGATTTGGTTATATGCTTGTTTTCCATAACCTTTTCGTTTTTTGTCAGGTTTGAGTTTTCAATCTCCGAGGAATACAGAATACTCCTAAAATCGGTTATTCCTTTAGTTCTTTTTATCAGGGCTGTTCACTTTTTATCGTTCCGGACCTTTGCTGGTCTTATTCGCTACACCAGCACTAAGGATGCCGAGAGAATTTTTGTGGTTACAAGCGTAAGTACTTTTGTACTTTTTGTAATCAATTTTATCAACTTTTTTACCAGTACTCGTTTTATTATTCCAAACTCCATTCTACTGATAGATTACTTTCTGACCGTAATACTGATGGTAGGATCAAGACTTTTTTACAAAACGCTATACTATACCATTAGAAACTCTGACCTGAATAGTGAAAAGATCTTAATAGTTGGGGTTGAACAATTTGCTGCGGCTGTTAAGCGTGCAATCGATAGGGAAAGTCTTTCAGGAATTCAAATAGTTGGATTTATTGACCCTTACAGCAAGCAGGAAGGGAATAAAATCGAAAATATTGAAATATACAACATCGGCAAAATTGGGTACTTAATTCAGAAGCACGACGTTACAAAAGTAATTCTTGCAACCAAAAATCTTGATCCAAACCGTAAAAACAAGATTATTGAAAAGTGTTTAAACCTAAACGTTAGCGTACAAACCATTCCCGATGCTAATGCATGGATTAACGGGGAACTCAATGTAAAGCAAATTAAGAATATCAAAATAGAGGATTTGCTTGAACGACCTCCAATAGTACTTGATAAAAAAAGAATTCAGAGTTACATAAAAGGTAAAGTGGTATTGGTTACTGGTGCTGCCGGTTCAATTGGCAGTGAAATGGTAAGGCAAATAACAAACTTTCACCCCAAAAAAGTCATTCTATTTGATGTAGCTGAAACCCCGTTGTACGATTTGGAGCTTGAGTTGAAAGAGAACTTCCAGTTTTTCGACTTTGAAACTGTTATTGGTAGCGTTACAAACGAGTATAGGGTGAACAGGCTGTTTGAGGCTTTTAAGCCACAAGTGGTATTCCATGCTGCTGCCTACAAGCATGTCCCCATGATGGAAAATAACCCCACCGAGGCAGTGTTTAATAATGTTCTGGGAACAAAGCTTGTTGCCGATATCTCGGTAAAATTTGGTGTGGAGAAATTTGTAATGATTTCGACCGATAAAGCGGTAAATCCCACCAATGTGATGGGAGCAAGCAAACGTATAGCTGAAATTTACACCCAAACGCTGAACTATACTTCCCAAACAAAGTTTATTACTACCCGTTTTGGAAATGTTTTGGGTTCAAACGGTTCAGTTATCCCACGCTTTAAAAAGCAAATTGAAAATGGTGGTCCAATCACCATTACACACCCGGACATTATCAGGTTCTTTATGACCATCCCCGAGGCTTGCCAGCTTGTTCTTGAAGCTGGGGCAATGGGGCAAGGTGGCGAAATATTCATTTTCGACATGGGCAAGCCCGTAAAGATTCTGGATCTGGCTAAGAAGATGATCAAGCTCTCAGGGCTTACCTATGGTAAGGATATTCAAATCAGCTTTACCGGACTCAGACCCGGGGAAAAGCTATATGAGGAGTTGCTCAACAACAAGGAGAATACAATCCCTACCTACCATCCTAAGATTATGATTGCCAAAGTTAACGGGTATAAGCAGGAAGAGGTGATGCCTAAGTTAATGGAACTTTTAAACACTCTTCCAAGCCACAATAATTTTAGGATAGTAAGTATAATGAAGGATATTGTCCCCGAATTTATCAGCCGTAATTCGGTTTACGAAGATATCGACCAGCAAAAAAAGTGCAGAAATGAGCAGCAATCCAAAACTGCATAATTTTTCCCACCGAACCCCCATCCAGATCAGGTTTAACGATATCGATCAGCTTTCACATGTAACCAACTCGGTTTACCAGCAATACTTTGATTTAGGACGGTTGAAATATTTTACCGAAGTACTCCAGGAAAAAATTAATTGGGAAGTGGAAGGGTTGGTGTTGGCAAGCATTACCATCGACTACCTTGTTCCAATTCGAATGTGGGATAGCATTGAGGTTTTAAGCAAGGTTTATGAAATTGGCAACAAAAGCCTTAAAATGCGGCAGGAGATTTTTAACAACACAACCGGTGACGTGGCCGCTGTAAGCAAAGCCGTAATGGTTTGTTTTAGCAATGCAGCTGGCAAATCCATTTCCATTCCACTCCGTTGGCGGGAATTAATATTAAGCTTTGAGAAAGATTTGCAGCTATAGGTTTAAATCAGTTAACCCTTCAGGAAGTTCCATTTCAATCAGCTTGGCCGAAGTATCAACCTCCACAATCAGCTCCTCAGCTGCTGGAACCAGCACATGTTTGCCCTCAGGGGTGACTAACTCGAATGTTGCATTCATGGAGTACTCAGTATAAACAACAATTACTCCTACTTCCTGTTTATTCGTATTCAGTAACTTGTATCCTATTAAGTCGGAAAGGTAAATTTCATTACTGTCCTGAACGTTTTCGGAAGTTATCATGATTTTTGCTCCGCAAAGCTCCTGGGCTTGGTCAATGGAATCGACCTCATCGAACTTTACGATTGCCTTTTCTGGATTCTGGAAACGAATATGGGTAATAAAAAATGGAACCGGTATCCCTTCAATTTCAAGAAATACCGATTCCAGTTCTTCGGGGTTGAACTCAACCGACGAGTTTAAACTCACCGCCAGTTCACCGTTAATGCCATGTGTTCTTTGGATATATCCAATTTGAACGAAGCCGGCATCCCCCATACACTTTAAGCCTAAGCGTTTTCGGTTTCCTCAGAAGTTGATTCTGCCTGAGAGTCGGCTTCCTTGGCGGCCATTTCGGCACGCTTTTTGGCTATTCCCTGAGCGCGAGCATCACGAACCTTCGATTCGGCTTCAATGCGTTTCTTCATCTCCTCGGCTTCGCCCTTGGCCAATGAATCAATCTTAGCCTTAATCTTAGCTTCTTTTTGGCTTACCCATTCCTGGAATTTAGCCTCAGCTTGCTCGGGGGTAAGAGCACCCTTTTTAACACCTTCCATAAGGTGTTTCTTTAGCATTACACCTTTGTACGATAGGATAGCCCTACAGGTGTCAGTAGGTTGAGCGCCTTTTTGCAGCCAGTCCAATGCCCTATCAAAATTTAATTCAATAGTAGCAGGATTTGTAAGGGGATTGTAAGAACCAATCCTCTCAATGAATCTGCCATCTCGTGGCGCCCTGCTATCCGCCACCACAATGTGGTAGAAAGGTCTTTTCTTCCTTCCTTGGCGGCTTAGTCTGATTTTTACAGGCATACTTTACGCGTTTAGTTAAACCTACTATTTAATTTAGCGCCGCAAAGATATACTTTTTTTGTGATTTGGAACTCAGAAAATTGCTTTATTCTTATTTTACCATAAAATTTGATGCGTTTGCTATTTGAAAAAAAATAGCAACCTTTGCAGGTAATGGTTTGTTAAAAAACATTAAACCGACTAAGTATGAAGAAACCATACTACCAATTGCTTAGGCTTATTACCAGTATAGTAGCAATCATTCTTGCTTCTTCGGTAAATGCTGAGACCATTGCCAAAAGGGTGAAAAGCATCCCCATGGGAAGCGATTCTGCATACGTTACACTAGTACTTAGCGCACCAACGGAAAAGCATATAGTTGAAAGGTATTACTACCAAGGGAATCAAGCAGTATTTATTGATAGTATTATCAGAGATATTAGGCTTGCCGAATCGCATAAAAAAATAAAGATAAGGCTGAAAAGACAACTTAGAGCTGAGCAAAAAAAAGAAACACCTATCTCAACCCTGAGAATTGGGATGAGCGTTTCAGAGGCTTTGGACCGAGCCGGCGAACCCGATAGTATTGTGCAAGGTGAGGATTGGTATTACACCAACAGGCATCGTATTGAAATAGCCAACGGAAAAGTTATAAAAAGTGAAGTTCACCTAAAAGCCACTCTTGAGACACTTGACTGGATTTGGCTAAACTTCTCAAAAGGTGGTTTGCTTTTCATGAATATCACCCTTGCGCTAATTATGTTTGGCATCGCGCTTCAAATCAGGATAGAGCATTTCAAACTTTTACTTGTAAGCCCAAAACCGGTTATACTTGGTTTCCTTTCGCAATTCATAGCATTACCTTTTTTTACTTTTCTTTTGGTTCTAATAATTCAACCAACGCCCAGTGTAGCCATGGGTATGATACTGGTTGCTGCCTGTCCAGGCGGTAACATCTCAAACTTCATTTCATCCCTGGCAAAAGGGAATGTAGCTCTTTCAATTACTTTAACTGCCATTGCCACAATCGCGGCAATATTCATGACCCCTTTCAACTTTGCCTTTTGGGGAAAACTCTACTCCACAGCATCGAATCTGGTTATTCCTATTCAAATCGACCCATGGGAAATGATTAAGACCGTACTTATTCTGCTTGGTATTCCAGTGATAACAGGAATTTCCTTTGCACGTTTTTTCCTTGTTACTGCTGAACGCATATCGAAGCCCTTCAAAGTTTTCTCTATTATAGCGTTTTTAGGTTTTGTGGTTGCTGCTCTTGCTGCTAACTTCGGTTATTTTTTGAAGTATATCCATTTAATTGCACTAATTGTTATTGTCCACAATGGATTGGGATTACTGGTAGGTTATGCAATACCCAGCATCTTCAAACTCAATAAACAAGACCGAAGAACCATATCAATTGAAACCGGCATTCAGAATTCTGGGTTAGGGCTTGTGCTCATCTTTAACCCTAACCTATTCGATGGGCTCGGCGGAATGGCCTTTATTGCAGCATTCTGGGGTATTTGGCACATAGTATCGGGGCTTGGAATTGCTTACTACTGGTCAAGAAAACCCATTTAGTAGTTTGTATTTAAATTGATTTTTATATGCCTACCAATCGTGAACGAATTGAGGAATGGTCAAAAGCATACTGGCTTTTAAGGTTTTACCAAAACATCCTATTCAGGCTCTACTTTAAAACCGAAATTGTTGGACTGGAAAAACTACCTCCCAACACAACCTTCATTTTTGCACCCAATCATCAAAATGCGCTTATCGATGCCCTTGCCATGCTTACCCTTAAACATAGCTGGCAACCCATTTTTCTTGCTCGTGCCGATATCTTTAAGAAACCCCTTTTGTCGAAAATTTTCACCTTCCTTAAAATAATGCCCGTTTACCGCATTCGCGATGGTTTTGAAAACCTATCGTTGAACGATAAGATTTTCCTGAAAACCATGGATGTCATTCGCAACGGTAACGGTCTTGTGATTTTGCCCGAAGGCAACCATGCCGGTTTTAAGCGGTTGCGGCAGCTGAAAAAAGGGATTGCCCGTATAGCCCTTCAGACCGAAGATGCTGCCGATGGTTCGCTTAACATTCACATAGTTCCCGTTGGGCTCAATTATTCCAACTATGTTAGGTACCGAAGCAAACTACTCATTCGAATAGGTGAGCCTTTCCCTGTTAAGA
>Ga0073932_1000512_pt1 | contig 95020 bp, 96 predicted proteins | sample DewCreD2012metaG_FD_76967 | JGI IMG/M metagenome (GOLD analysis project Ga0073932, IMG submission 76967) | Hot spring sediment bacterial and archeal communities from British Columbia, Canada, to study Microbial Dark Matter (Phase II) - Dewar... ...
CGTGATCATAAGGGCACGATACTGCCATTTCTTAAACTTGGGAAGAATGTATCTTAAGTGATGAAAATCTGCTGGCAAATCTTTTCATTGTCTCAAATGTATCGTAACTTCTTCAGTTACTGTATGAGATACGGTCTTTGCAAAGGGAACTCTCAATTTTCGTAGCTCTTTAACATCTTAATTTTCCTAAACTAAATGTATATGCTCACTTCCAAGGAAAGGAGGTGAGTAATATTAAAAGACCCATAGCTGAAAGAGAAAACTTGGTGTGTGCCTATGTTAATGGCAAGCTAAGTAAAGAAAGAACCGCAGAACTGTTAGGTTGCACTACCAAAACTGTAGGAAATTATGCCAACGCCTACCTTAAGCATGGAGCCTTGGGTTTGATTGACCACAGACACAGCAATAACTTTAAATTAAGCTTAGACCAAAAGAAAAAAATCATAGAGCTTAAAAACAAGGAGAGCTGGAGATCGGCAAGAAATATCAGGGATTATCTTAAATTATCGGTTCACAAATTGAAGCTGAATATCCCAACCAGATGTGGCAGACAGATATTATGGGAAGGATTGATTTTCCAAAAGCAGGAACAGGTTACCTGATTGCCACTTTAGATGATTATTCCCGTTTTGTGCCTGCCGGAAGATGGTTTGCCACCCAGGGAAAAATGAATGTTTTTGCTATCTGGTATGAATCCATGATTAAACATGGACTTCCTGAAAAAATGCTTCAAGACGAAGGAAGCCAGTATAAGGAGACAAAAGTTTGGCAATGCCGATTACCAATGGTATGCCAAACAGTTAAAGATAGAACTGATCTATGCCAAAAGAGCAGAAACCAAAGGCAAGATAGAGAGATTCTGGAAATTTGTACAGACAGATTTTGTTCCTTCTGTTTGGGAAGCAAAAACACTTGATAATGTTAATGGTCAATTTCGGACATGGCTAGCAACCTACAACTACAGATTTAAAAGTGAATACTTTGACGGGAAGACCAGAGCGGAAAAATACAGTGGTTTGAAAAGAAAGATCAAACGGGTGGAATTGGAAACCTTGTTGCTTGTTGAGGAAAGAAGAAAAGTAACCAGAGAATCAACCATTTCACTTTATGGCAGGCATATTTTATCCCACCCGGGTATATAGGTTGCAGAATTTGGGTGAAAGTCATAGGCAACAAAGTTTTGTTTGAAGCCAATGGAAAAGTGTTTTGGAAAACAAACCTAAGATTGTCTTAATCTAGCAAGACAATCCCATAATTCTTCATTGTTTCAATGGAGACGCATCTCTTGTTGTTAAAATTTAGGAAAACTGAGAAGTAACAAAACAGGAAAACTGAGAGGTTATATTACATATGAGATACGGTCTTTTTCAAGATTAGACTCTCAGTAATTAGACAGTTCATTGGGCTTTTGTTGCCTAAGAATTTATAGACCCTTTTAGCATTGTAAAAGATTAGGTATTCTCTAGTTTCTGATTAAAGAGTATTTTATCATGAATCAGGCAAAGGTTGGGGTAAAGGAATTCTTCCTGGAAGGTTCTAATGAATTTCAATTAAAAATATCATTTATCAATCCTTGATAAATCTCTTTAATATCTTGCGAATCTATTGCTTTTCCAAAAACCGTCAACAGTCTACGACTAAAAAGAGGTAATTCATCTTTGGCTGAATTACGCCACTTTTCTTGAGAATTTGGATTTGATCTTAAACACCTATTTCTATGTCTTAAAACATATTCATAAAGTATAGGCTCCCAACAAACGCCTGACGTTCCCTTAAGAATGTCCCTAATATAAGAACTGCGAAGATCTATTTTCCCTCTAAATCCAAAATCAACTTCTCTTAAAACAACATGAGTGGGAATATTATCTACCAGCTCTCTTAAGCCGGTTAAAAACGATGATAATTTAGAATCGTCAACCGGAGGATTAATCGTCCATAAAAGAGCCGCCCTAACTAACGGATGAAGAGACTCTTGTCTAAATCGAATCGCCTGAAGCTCAAAATTTGGATTCTCGGCTAAATGCGAGGAAATAACTTGCCGAAATTGAGATAAACCCAAAAGCGTGCTTGGAGCCTTTAATTTAGATCCATAAAGAATTATTTCGTTTTCGGGAATATTGCCCTGAGGAGCGCCCGTCCCGGAACCAAAACGAAGAAAGCGAAAGTCGTCGTCAACAATTAATCTCTCTAATTCAGCGTCATCTTCTGGTAAAAATCCTCGAGCGCAGACTAATCGCCAAGCATCTGCCACCAGCTCAGGGTTGGAAACCCTAATTGTTCCTATTAAAGGAAGTTTTAAATATTGAAGTAAAGTATTAGTTCTTTCTAGCGCTTCTCGCTTGGTTTCTTCTCCTAAAACAGTTAAGGAGATTATTCTTAAGTTATCCAAAGTAAAATATTTCTCTTTTTCTTCAGTTATAAGTTTAAGGAGCCCTGTATTATTCCCGCTACAATCTAATCTGGGCTGTAATTTTCCTCCATTAGAATCAATTTCGCTAGAATCAATTCCGCGCATCTCTTTTGGAGATAAATCGCCTCGCTTAATTTCAATTTTCGACATGGTTAGTAATTGTTGAAAATTAAATTAAATTTAATAATAAATAATAAATATATTATATATTATATACTATAAGATAAATATTTAAAAATCTGTAAGAAGAATTACGAAAGAAAAATAACTTATAAAATATTTTCTATTACCTTGTAGAGAACAATCGCCAAGGAAACCATAACGTTTAGAGAAATATTAACCCCAAACATTGGAATTTCAACGACTTGATCAACTTCCTTTAGCGTCTCGGCTGAAACGCCGCGACTCTCGTTGCCAACCACCAAAGCGACAGGAAATTCCCATTTCATTTTTGTGTAAGGAATGCTTTTGGGGGTTTGTTCTATGGCAACGACTTTTAAATTTTTAACTCTTGATCTTAAATTCTTAATTGCAAAAGCGGCCGATTCTTCATAACGCCATCTAACCCATTCTGTGGTATTAATTGAGGCTTTTTTGATTCGACTGTTGGGAGGAACTTCGCTTTCGCCGGCAATAATCAATTCTTCAACCGCCGCCGCGTCGGCTAATCTAAAAATACTGCCTATATTGTAAGTGTCATAAACATTATCCAAAATAATAAATATAGGATTTTTCTTTAATCTTTTATATTTTTCCGGATCAACCTTGGTTGTCCGAAGTTGCGCGGCATTAAGTTTAAACATGAAGATTTAAATTGAAAGATAAATGATTAAATTATTTGATTTCCGCCGTCTTGCTTTTTACTGTTGCGCAAACATCTCCCGGTTTGCCTTCAGTCAATTTGCAAAGAATCGCGGTCAACGCTTCTTTTTCTAATTTTTTTGATTCCTCTTCGTTTGCCCCTAAATTTTCCCCCGCGCCGACCCGAGCGTATTTTCCCCCAAGAATAATAAACGGAACATAACCCGGATTAATATCGCTGTATTTGGAAAAAATATCAGCGTCTTTGTTAGGATCGTCAAAATTTTCATGATAGACAATTTCATTCTTAAACTTATCAACAACCTCTCTTACCAACGGCTTTTCCCAACTGCAATGAGGACAAGTGCTCGAACCAAAAAGGTAAACCGCCGGTTTTCCGTTTTCTTTAATAAGTTCTTTATCGGTAATTAAAAAATTTCCTATTGTGGTTGAATAATTTGGCGTAGGTTTTTGAGTAGAAGAAGGGCTAGAAGCCCCAAGAGTAGACTTGTTTGAACCTAAAAGACGGCTTTTGGTAAAAAAAAACCCTGCCGCCCCGGCCGCAATAATCAAAAAAACTATTATTAAAAGATTATTTAGCTTTCTCACTTTTCCTCCATTCTAGAAATATTTTTCCAAAGAATTATTTAGCTAGTTGCAACCGCCCGCCGCGCCAGCGCTTTCTTTCCCCAAAATACGGCCGCATTCTTCCGGCTCCTTTTCAAAAGCGGAACAAATCGCTTTTTTGTAATCTTCCGGCGCGCGCCCACCATTATACAAACTTCCGTTTATAAAAACCATTGGCGAACCGTTTGCGTTGTCCTTTGTGGACTCTTCTACCTCTTTGGAAAGCAAAGCGGCTTTCTGTTTTTGCGCGCATGAAATTATTTGAGATGTATCTAGCCCCGCCTCTTTTGCTAATCCCAACCAACACTGATCAACATCTTGAGAAGTGCATTTTGAATTAACTAATAAAACAAATTTCCACCACTTGTCCATTGAGCTTAAATTTGAAGACAGCTGCGCTTGGCCAAAAGCGCAAATTTCGCGGACGTCTTGATTAAGCTCCCCCAAACCATGCATGGAACAATATATTTTCCCTTTCTCCTTATAGCAATAATTAGCTTCACATTGGGTTTTTTGATCTGATGGAACGTTTGCGCAATAATCGGGATAGATAACGTATCTTGGTTGCCAATTAACTTTATTTTTAAGCAGTTGATAAACTGGTTCCAACCCCTCCTCCGCCTGATTTCCATAAGGACAAAAACTCATAACATAAAACTTTACCTCTGGTTTTTGGGTTTTGGGAGGATTAAAAGGCGGTTGAGTCGGTGGCGCGCCAGAACCTTGCTTTATTTTTTCTCCCAAATATCTTTCTTCTGAATACTTTACTTTTGCCAAACTAGAACCTCCCAAAAAGGCGGCGACCAGTAAAAGAAATATTGTTAAATAAGCAGTTTTTTTATCCATTATTTTAATCGCTAGTTTTAATTTCTTCTATTGCTCCAACTGGACAAGAATCGATCGCCTCTTTTACTTTCTCTTCATCTTCTTCATCTATATTGAAAACTTCCGCTTTGCCTTTTTCGTCCAACCTAAAAGCCTTTTCAGCAATAACCGCGCAAAGTCCACAGCCAATGCATTTTTCTCTATCAATTTTTATCTTTTTCATAACTTTGAATTTAACATTGCTTTTACGACTTTGTCAACGGCAAAAATATAGGCCGCTTCTCTAAAGTTCACCTTCTTCTCTTCTTTTGTCTTCCACAAGTTCCCAAAAGCGTTAATCATCCTTGCTTTAAGTCTCTCGTTCACAATCGACTCTTCCCATTTTTCTCCTTTCATGTTTTGTTCCCATTCAAAATAAGAAACAATAACGCCCCCCGAGTTGGCCAGAATATCCGGAACGACAATTATTCCATTCTTGTTTAAAATCTCATCGGCTTCAGGCGTAACCGGACCGTTAGCCATTTCTATTATTATAAAAGCTTTAACCTTTCCAGCGTTAATTTCTGTAATAACATTTTCCAAGGCCGCGGGAACCAAAATTTCCACGTTTAACTCCAAAAGTTCCTCATTGGAAATATTTTTCGTTCCGGGAAAACCAACAACGCTTCCCGTTCTCTCTTTATATTCCATTACCTCTTTTGGATTTAATTGTCCCATTTTTTCATCTTCAACAACAATCGCTCCTTTGGAATCCGATAAAGCGACAAGGCGATAACCCTGTTCATAAGCTAATTGAGCAAAATAATAACCCACGTTCCCCATTCCTTGAACAGCAATAGTTAAATCATTTTTCGAAATATTAAGATGTTTAATAAGTTCGTTAAGGCAATAAACTCCCCCTCTTCCGGTTGCTTCGGTTCTTCCCAAACTTCCGCCTAAATCCAACGGCTTTCCGGTAAAAGCCGCTTTTAATTTCTCTTCGTCGTCTTGATTTTCAAATTTTGATATTTGATATTTAATTTTTGATTTTTGATTTTTGATTTTTGATTTTTGATTTTTAATATATTCGTCAAGCATCCAAGCCATTACTTGCGAATTAGTATTAACATCTGGGGCCGGAATATCCGTTTCCGGTCCAATAATTGGAACGATTGCCCGAACATAACCTCGAGAAAGTCTCTCTAATTCTCCCAATGACAATTCTTTGGGATTAACAATAATTCCTCCCTTGCCTCCGCCAAAAGGAATTCCGGCGACCGCGCATTTCCATGTCATCCACATTGAAAGAGCCATAACTTCTTCTTTGGTAACGTTTGGATGAAAACGAATTCCTCCCTTAAAAGGTCCGAGCGCGCAATTGTGTTGCGAACGATAGCCCTTAAATATTTTTATCTCGCCATTGTCCATCTTAACCGGAATATTAACTTCCAAAACCCTTTGTGGCTCGCGAATAATATTAAAAAGCTCTTTTTTAATCTCCAAAAAGAAAGAGACTTTATTTAACTGCTCCTGAGCATTTTGAAAGGGATTCTTTATCATTTTTATTTTTGTCTGCTTTTCAAATATTTAAAAGCGCTTGAAGCGGCAATCGCGCCTTGCGCGCAAGCGGTTATCGCCTGCTGAAGAATAAGACTTTGGGTCGTAAAATCCCCCGCGGCAAAAACGCCCGGAATATTAGTTTCCATTTTTTCATTGACAATAACATAACCATCTTCGTTGAGATTTACTTTTAGGGGAATAAGATAATTGGTGACGGGAATTCCTCCTATTTCAATAAAGACTCCCTCAACAGAAAAAATAGAGGAATTTTGATAAGGATTGTCGAGCTTGACCGCGTTTACCTTATTGCCGTCTCCTAAAATTTCAACGACATTGGTATTATAAATCGTTTCAATCTTTGGACTAATTTTTGCTTCTTCAATCCAAGCGGGCTCCGCCCTTAATTCTTTTCCTCGATAAATAATGTAAACTTTTTTAGCAAAAAGAGAAAGATGAATCGCTCCGCTAACAGCGGCGTTGCTGCCGCCAATAACCGCCACAACTTTGTTTTTAAAAAAAGGGGCGTCGCAGTGAGTGCAATAAGAAACGCCTCTTCCAAGATACTCTTTCTCGCCGGGAACGCCTAATTTTCGCCTCTCCGTTCCAGTGGTCGCAATAATTGTTTTAGCTTGAATCTCAGCCCCTTTTTCTGTTGTAAGACTAAAATAATGAGTTTCATTTTTTGAGGGTTCGATAATTTTTACCTCCATTACCTCTTCAGGTAAAATTTCCGCCCCCAAGGCTTTCACTTGCATTATTACCCTTTGCGCCAGCTCTAAACCGCTAATCGCGGTAAAACCCGGAAAATTTTCAATTTTGTGAGCCAAATTAATTGTTCCTCCGGGAAGCTTGCCAATAATAATATTTGAAAGCCTATAACGCGAGGCGTAAATCGAGGCCGTTAGGCCCGCAAGCCCCGAACCAATAATAACAACATCAAATTTCATAAATTGGAAATTCCTATCTCTTTAAGAATATCTTCTTTGCTTCTGGCGCCGACAATTCGTTTTTTTTCTTCTCCATTGACAAAATAAATAAGAGTGGGAACGCTCATAACTTCATATTTCTGAGCAATTTCTGGATTTTCATCAATATTTAGCTTGCCAACCTTAACCTTCTGATCAAGATCTTGGGCGAGTTCGTCAATAATGGGCGACATCATCTTGCAAGGGCCGCACCACTCGGCGTAAAAATCGATTAAAACCGGAAGTTCGCTTTTAGAAACTTCTTCGTTAAAATTATCGTCGGTAAAAATATATTCCATATTTTTTCACCCCCTTTCAGGATAATAACTTTCCCTATAACTTTCAAGAAGCTATTTTATGTTTCGCTTAAAAATTTCTGTCTTTTTAAAAGTAAAGAATTGGTAATAACCGAAACGCTAGAAAAAGCCATAGCTAGACCCGCAAATTCCGGTCTAAGAACAATTCCCAAAGGAGAAAAAAAACCGGCCGCCACAGGAATGCCCAAAAAATTATAAATAAAAGCCCAAAAAAAATTAAATTTAACTTTTTTAAAAGTCGCTTCGCCGATTTCAATCGCCCGAACTATATCTAAAGGATCGCTTTTAACCAAAATAATATCTCCGGTTTCGCGAGCGATATCTGTTCCTCCGCCCATGGCGATACCTAAATCTGAAACGCTAAGAGCGGGCGCGTCGTTAATGCCATCACCCACAAAAGCGGTTTTGCCTTCTTTTTTAAATTCTCTAACTTTCTTGGCTTTTTCTTCCGGCAAAACATTGGCGACAACTCTTTTAATCCCAAGTTGCGCCGCAATATATTCAGCCGTCGTTTTATCATCGCCGGTAATCATCGCGGTTCTAAAACCCATTTCATTTATTTTTTTTATCGCTTCCTTTGCGTTTGGCTTTAAAACATCGGCGAAAGCAATATAACCGATTGCTTTCCTTTTTAATTCCACTTTAATAACGGTTGCCCCTTTTTCTCTCCATTTTTTAACAAATTCGTCCCCCTCGTCTTCTATCCGCCCAATTCTAATCTCCCCCACTCCCTTAATTTTTCCAATCGCCCCAATCCCCGGAAAAGCCTTAAATTCGCCAACCTTCTTTAAAAACAACCCTTCTTCTTTTGCTTTTCTGACAATCGCTTGCGCCAGGGGGTGTTCGCTTTTTTGCTCAACGCTTGCCGCCAGTTGCAATATTATTTTTTCATCTGATAACTCGTTATTGATTGCCGCCCTTGTCAATGAAAAAATTTCCGCTACCGTCGGTTCTCCTTTAGTCAAGGTTCCGGTTTTGTCAAAAACAATTGTCTTTAGGCCGTTAATTTTTTCAAGCGCTTCGCCCCCCTTAATTAAAATTCCGTTTTTAGCGCCAATCCCAGTACCGACAATAATAGCGGTAGGCGTGGCCAGCCCCAACGCGCAAGGACAGGCGATAACCAAGACGGCAATGGCAAAAGCGATCGCTTCGTTTAAGGGTAAATTGGCAACCAAAAACCAATAAGTAAAAACCGAGAGACTTAAAACAAAAATAAACGGAACAAAATAGGCGGAAATTTTATCTGCCACTCTTTGCGTCGGCGCCTTAGAGGTTTGCGCCATTTCCACAAAGGCGATTATTTGAGAAAGAAGCGTCTCTTCGCCGACTTTTTCAGCCTGAAAAATAAAAGAACCATATCTATTAATAGACCCGCCAACAACCTTGTCGCCAACGGCCTTCTCAATCGGAACAGACTCGCCGGTTACCAAACTCTCATCAATAGTCGTTTCGCCCTCTAAAATAATTCCATCAACGGGAACTTTCTCCCCGGGCTTGACGACAATTATATCGCCAACTTCTAGTCCCGCAACGGCAATTTTTCTTTCCTCTGTTTTAATCTTTGGATCATAACTTTTAACTTTTAAGTTTGAATCCTCTATAAATAATACCGTTGCCTCTTTCGCCCCGGTTTCGGCCAATTTTCTTACCGCCTCGTTTGTTTGTTTTAATGTCCTTGTTTCCAAAAACCTTCCCAAAAGCAAAAAGAAAATCAATAATGTTGACGTTTCAAAAAACGTTTCTCCCGGAAAAATTCCCGCCAAAACGCCAATGCTAAAAAAATACGCCGCCGAGGTTGCCAAAACAAAAAGAGTATCCATCCCGATACTTCGTCTCTTAAGATCAGACCAGGCGTTTTTGTAAAATCTGCCGCCGGCAAAAAATTGAACCGGAGTGGCCAATAAAAATAAAATCCAATTTCGAAAAGGAAATTGTGTAAAAAACATTGACAAAAGAAAAACCGGCAAAGATAAAATACCCGCCAAAACCATTTTTTCCCTAAGATCGTTTGTTTCCTCCGCTATCTCGCCCGCCCCGCCAGCCCTTTCGGGCTCAACGACTTCATATCCTAGTTCGGCCACTGTTTCCTTTATTTCTTTAAAGGAGACGTCTCCCTCGACAATCAATCTTCCCGTGGCAAAAACAACATCCGCTTTTTTTATTTTGGGAAGTTTAGATATCGCTTTTTCTATATTAATCGCGCAAGAAGCGCAGCGCATTCCTTTAATATAGGCCTCGTGTCGCATAAATTAAACCTTGCGGGCGGGATAAGTTTTAAAAATTTCTAAAGAAAAAATTTGTTCGGGAGTAATTTGGGAAGGATTATAACCGACAATAAATCGATTAGGCAGTTCAAATCTAACACTATTTATTCCGGGAAGTTTTTTAATTTCGTCGCCGACCAAAGGCGCGTGACCGGAACATGGAATTTGGACCGAAAAAACAAGAGTTGAAGAATTTTGAATCTCTTGAGAAACTGCGGATTGACGATCAAATTTAAGATTAAAAGTTAGAGGGAAAACGACAAAGAAAAAAAACAAATTAATCAAAATAGTCGAAGCGTAAAGAATTGAAAGATATTTCCAGTGGCTTTTTATACCTTTAAGATTGATCGACGAGTTTTTCTTAAGATAGAAAAGGGCGGAAAAAGTGGCAAAAATCAATGAAAGTCCAAAAAGTATTTGAAAAAAATAAGGAACTAAAAGAATTTTTCTAAAAATGCTTGTAGCGGCCACCGCCCCTATCGCGCTAAATAAAATAAAGGCGATGCAAAAAGAATGAGGCAAAACCCCATACAAAAAACCGACAAATGGGTTATTGGCCTTCTTAATCGGCGCGGAACAACAATTTTTAGTTTTTTCCATTTTTTCCTTTCAAAAATAATTAATTTTTTTATAAACAGCTAAAAGCTCTGATAAAACTCTCTTTCTTTCTCTCTCGCTCCCGCCTTTTATGGCCGTGGTAACGCAAGTGTGAAGATGGTTCTCCAAAATTTTTTCTTTGACTTTTTTTAAAGCGGCCTCGACAGCCTCGATTTGGTGAATAACATCAATGCAATAAACGCCTTCGCTCACCATTCTTTTAATCGCGCCGCAATGACCCTCTAGATAACTTAAGCGGTTGAGAATTTCTTTGTCGGCATCCTTTTTCATATTTTTTTCTTACCCCCCCATCGGGGGTTTTGAATTTAAATATACGCTTTTTTAAAAAAATGTCAAGCAGAATAAATAACTAATAACTTTGAGGCAAAGACAAAGAAATTTATTTAATTAGATGGGGAAAATCCTTGCAAAAAACAATACCTTTATCGATCATCTCTTGTTTTTGTTTCGGAGTAAGTTTAACCGAAGCGGTAATGGGATAAAGACCAGTCTTATCAATAAGCTCCCTTAGGCTTTTTCCTTCTGGATAATCCCAAGAGATTATCTCCATGCCAACGCAAAGAGCGTAAATTTTAACATCCTGCGTAACTTTGGTATTCGTTACCAACCATGCCTTTTTAAAACCTTTGGACTGAATATCAAGAAAACGGGCGTAAGTATAAAGAGCCTCTTTTACGTCGCAACGACCGCCATTTTGATTATGAAATTTACACTCAACCATATTCCTTTCGCCGTTTTTTTCAACAATAATATCAATTTCATGAGAAATGCATTTTCCAATAACAATTTTATTGGTCTCCGTCTTATATCCGCTTTCCCTCAATATCGCGGCGACAAATTTTTCAAAAGGATACCCGCTTGGACCAAGCTCCATAATCGCCCTTTTAAGGTTATATCTTTCGGCGAGTTCGTTTTTTTCTTTCTTAAGAATTTTCATCACTGTTGTATAAATTTGAAACGAAGGAATATTTTGATATAAAGAAGGCAGAATTTTCTGAACAATTTTATCCGCCATCTCGGAAGAAGCCCCCGAGCGCATCAGCGAAACCTTAACCTTTTGAGGAGAAAAGGGTTCGATTTCGCCATTGGCCTTAATAACATTGATAACCTGAGCCATTTAAAGTATTTTAATTATTTCTTAAAAACTTAAAAATAGAGTTAAAACAATAAAAATCAAAGAAACGCTGATTAAATAAAGACTTAAATATCTTTCCTTGGAAAAACCCTTAATTTGCCAAAAAAGCCAATCTGTTAAATTTTGCTTATTTTTAAAGTAATCTTGCCATTCGTCTTTTAATAAATGAAGATTGCAAGAAATAACCAACGAAGAAGCCAAAAGACTGCCTCCGCTCGAGATTACAAAAAAAGCCAAAACCAAGAGAATGATTTGAAAAGTGGCGGTATGGAAAATAAGCGAACGATGATCCTGATGGGTCTTTTTTAAAAGACTTATCAGCTCAAAACACCCCCCAACCCCCTTTTCTTTTAAAATCCTTTTTGCTTCTTTTGAATCTTCTTTTTCGGGATGAGAAAAAAACCAATAAATAAAATGATCTAAATCTAAAAGAAATATTCCCAAAAACGCGCCCAGCCAAAGAAAAATTAAAGAATAATCAAATTTTCCGCGGAAAACAGTAATTAAGAAAAAATAAAAAACAGTAAGCAGAAAATGAGAAAGAATTTCATTATTTAACATAGATAAAAACAAGAAAATGTATATTTTTAGTATCTCTTAAGATAAAAAAAATAGCAATGTCGGTTTTAATTATAGGAAAGATTCGCCAATAAGTTTGGGAGGATAATTTATAATTTATAAAGATTTTGGCTTAAACGTTTATATAGGTTAGCCAAAGGAAGATAAAAATAAACCTGATTGCAAGAACAAATTATCTTTAGCCCAGTTCCAAAAGGCTTTTTTTCTCCTTTCGTTAAAAACGAACCGCAAACAACGCATCTTCCTTGTTCGAGAAGCCATTGCTGAAGTAAAACAATATTTTGACATATCGGCTTTTTTCTTTGCCCGCTTGAAATAATGTATCTTATTTCAGAATCAAACATTCAATAACCTAAATATATAAAAACGACAAAATCGCGCTTGAGATAATTCTTAGTTAAACCTGTAAAAACTGAGCAATCTTTAAATTATTTCGTTCCTTTTTTATAACGCAAACGATCCCATTTAAAAAAATTCTTTGTTTATTATGGTTGACGCCAATTTAAAAATTTTGATAAGATATTTTAAGAAAAATGTAATGAGTATTACAAAAACAACCTGTCAAATTCTTACTGAAAAAACCGAAAGACATCTCTTTGCCGAGCTAATTCTTCCATGTTTTATAAAGGGAGAAAACATCACCGCCGTCTGGGTTCCCCACAGCGGAAAACGCAGGTCGTTAATTTATCTTTCTCAAAATTCTGAAAAATTCGGATTTGAAGCCCTAGGAAAATACAAAATAATTTATATCGATCATGGCGAATTAATTAAAGAAACTCCCCGTTTTTACTTTAAATTAATGTTAAAAGGACTTCTTGATAATAAAAGCGACGTTAAAGAAGAAAACGCGTTCTTTGTCCTTAAAGAAAAAATAAAAGAATTTACAAAAGAAGGAACTCGCTTAATTTTCATTTTAGGCGGATTTGACGAAATTCGTTTTTCGTCTAGTTTCTTTAACAACCTTAAAAACATTTGGGAAATAGACAAATTAAAAATTCACTATCTCTTTCCGGTAACGCAAAATATTCTTAACGGAGAAACTTTTAGGCGTTATGGAAAGTTAAGAGAACTAATAAGCCAAAATGTTGTCTTCTTTCCTTTATTTAGCGCGGAAGATAGCCTCTTTGTGATTAAATACTTTGAAAAAAAATATGGATACAAAATCAATGCTTGGAAAAGAAAAATAGCAATTTCTCTTTCCGGCGGGCATCCCTCCCTTATCAAGGCCTGTTTAAGAATTCTTAATAATCAAACCTTGACTGAAAAAGAAGAAATTATCGAAAACCTAAATCAACAATGGGAAATTAAAATGATCCTCGAAGATATTTGGACATCTTTTGGCGAAGACGAAAAAAATTTGTTAAAACAAATCAGCCAAAAAATAAAAACAAACAACCCTCTCCCCGAATGGCTATTAAAATTAAGAATCGTTATTCCAAAAGAAAAAAGCGACTATGCCTTATTTTCGCCTTTATTTGAGTATTTTGTCAAAAAACAAAAGTTGGAAAGCAAAAAAATGGAAATCGAACCTAAAACGGGAGAAATTCTTATTAATGGAAGGCCCCCTTCAGAAAAAATTACGCTTCAAGAATACCGCCTGCTTATAAATTTTCTGCAAAAAGCAAATATAATTATTTCAAGAGATCAAATTGCTTCGATTTTATGGGATAAAGAAGCGGACGAAAAATATTCCGATTGGGCGATTGATCAAATAATGTCTCAGTTGAGAAAAAAATTAAATCGCCTTGGCATTTCTGGAAAAAAATTGCAAACAATTCGCAATCGAGGCTATCGATGGTTGGAAACATGACTCCCGAAAGACCGCCAGTTAAAGATTGTTTTTGTAAACCGAAAGACGAAGATGTTTTTAGAAAATATGGACACGAAACCTTGGCGCAACTTCTTGATCCCGAAGCGGAACAAGAAATTTATAGAATAGCAAAAATTCTTGCGCGCGAAAGATCCTCTGACCAATTCCGTCAAAGCGCTATAATCGCTTTTGGCGATATTGGCTTGGAACATACGCCGCCGCGTTTTGTCGTCCCCTGTCAAATCAGAAAAGAAGATGAAATAATTGCCACTCCGGCGGCAAAAATCGTTGAAGCAATTCATAACTCCAAAGATCAAGTAATGATAATTGCCGCCGACGGAATGGTGGCGGAAACCGCAAGAAGTCTTAAACCCGACCCCCAAAAAAGAACAATAAACGGCGAATTGCCCGCTTCTTGGCATAATCTTTTTGACCTTGATGTCTATCTCTTAACTCGCAGGGCATTAACCCTAAAAGATATTCTCACTTCTTTAAAGAGCGATCCAAAGCTATCGGAAGAAATCAAAACTTCGCTAGCCGTTAAAACTTCTTCTTGGAAACCCGGATTTAGCCGCCTTTCTTCGCCCTGGGTTGATTTAACCTTGGGAAGAAACGGCCCTTTTTATGGACCCGAATACAAACTGCCCCATTTAATAAGATCTGGAATCGTCGACCTTGCCTTTCTTCTTCCCCTTAACGGACAGATTCACGCCGTAAGAATTATTCCTTCTCTAAAACACAATCGATATCAAAGAATAAATTTGGAACCGACCGCTCGGGAAGAAACGCCGAGACGAGCCCTGCCGATAATTCTCCATTGGCTTGATTGGGCATTTCCTTCCGCCAAAGAATATCTCACGCATGGAATTTATAACGCCTGTCACTGGCAAAGAAGAATTTCCGCCAACGTATATTGTCTTTTGGGAGATTATAAGGAATCTCCAATCCCATGGGGAGAATTTTTATTTAGACCGGAAAATCATCATGAAGAGATTAAAGAGCATGTTATTTGCACGGCTCGATCAATTGCCGAAAGAACTTTTTATAAATTCGCCGAAAATGCGCGGGAAGCCATAACAGCGATTGCCGGCGGCAACCCAAAGCTCGCCCGCGAAATAGCCGAAAAAATATTCTGTCACTGTCTTGAATCTCTTAAATCGATCGCCGCGGATCCAGAAAGAGGTTTTTACGCTTATTTGGCGCCTGAAAATTTTTGTTTTATGACCGCCGGTCTTGGGATGATTTCCGAAAAAGGACTCTTTAGCAGATGGGCGGCTTTTTTAAAAGAAAATTCGCGTCTGGAAAAACTAACTGCCCGATTAAGATATTGCCGCAAGGGTCCCCAAAGTCTTGCTCAAGCTTTTGTTTACTATTTTATGTATAACGAAGCAAGAGGCGATTGGCAAGAATTAGTTTCGATTTTTACTCCCCCTTGTTTAGAAAAATGGCTAGACCCCGAATTAGTTAAAACAACAATCTGTAAAGAAATAATTAAAATTAAACCCGATTGTTATCAACAAAAAAGACAAATATTGTTTCCTTCCTAAAATTTTATTTCTTGCTTGTTTCAGTTTTTTTCTCTAATGCTTTTCTTAATTCCCTAAGTTTCCACATAAAAAGTCGGGGCCTGCTTTTGGCGTTGGCATCCTTTACAAAATAACGAGCCTTCTCAAGAATCGGACGGGGAACCTCTTTGGCAAGCTTAATATAAAGAGATTTATGAGAAGTGTCTCCTAATTCAACCGCAAGATCGTAACCATATTTTTGAAATTCGCGCGAAACGTATTTATCTTTAAGAGGATTAAATTTTTTTAATATCTCCGCTAGACTTTCAGGTTCGTTTTTAGTCATTAAAAACTAATAATCAAATTATTTATTCAGGCTAACAAAACGCCGCGCGGTCCTTTCCTGCTTGCGCAAATCCTGATAAACAAAGAAAAGAAAAGAAACGCCAAAAAGAGAAATAATTCCCACCAATAAATATAAAATCCTTATGCCAAATTTTTCCCCCATAAAGCCGCCCAAAGCGCCCGCTCCAGCCACCCCTATGCCAACCATCGAATTATAAAGCCCCCATTCTTCCGCCTCGATATGGCTATCAATATGGCGAGTAAAAATAGCGAGCCAGCTTGGAGAAACCATCGCCGAAGAAAGCCCAAGCATTCCTTGCAAGAATAAAACATGAATCGGTTTAGAAGCAAAAAGAAAATATAAAAAGGGCACCGCCACCATCAAAACCGATCCGATAAACATTAAAACAAAATCGTCAATCTCTCCTTTTCTGGAATCAATTAATCGCGCGAATGGAAGCTGAAGCCCCGAACGAAGAATCCAATAAATAGACGTCGCAAAACCGATTAATTCTAACGTTCCCCCCTCAATCTGTTTAGTGACAAAAACGGCAAAAATCGGATTAATAAGTCCCCAACCGGAAAGAATCAAAACATCGGAAAAAGTAAGAATCTTAATAAGGTTGTTGACTTTCATAAAGACTAAATAAACTAATTATTGATTATACTTATTGGCGGCTTTCTGCGGTCCTTCTTTAATAACTGTTTCTAAAGCCTCAACCGCTTTTTTAACCGCTCGACTTAACTTCCCTTTCTCTCCGAAAGCAAAAGGCATAAGGACAAATCGGTCCATGGCAATCTTAGAATCGCGGCCAACACCTACCCTTATTCTAACAAAATTTTGACTGCCAATTGCGTTAATAACAGATTCTACTCCTTTATGTCCGGCCGAACCGCGATCAATCGTAATTTTGATTTTCCCTAAAGGAAGATCAACATCATCATGCGTCAAGTAAAGATTGCAAGGTTTTATCTTGTAAAAATTCATTAATTTTGCCACGACAGGGCCCGAAGCGTTCATAAAGCTTTGGGGTTTGGCTAAAATAATATCTTCGTCTATTTTGGCGATAAGGGAATTAAATTTTTTATCTTCTTCCCAAACCGAATCCTTAACTGAAGTCATTTTTTTTAAAAAACCATCAACGACCATAAAACCAATATTATGACGCGTATCTTCGTATTTTTTGCCCGGATTGCCTAGTCCAACAATTAAAATCATAATTTAAATTTTAAATTTGCCGCTTTTTTATTTATTAAGTAATTCAATTATTTCCTCATCTTTTGGTTGATGAAAATCGCGATAGTGTTCCTCAAGGCTAAAAAAAAGTTCCGGCGACTCAAGATAGACTACTCGATCTACCATCTTCTTAAAATCCTCGAGAACTTCCGCGGCAATTACGGGAACCGCGACAATAATTTCAGCGGGATTATAAGTTTTAACCACCAAAACCGCAGCTTTCATCGTCGCTCCACTGCTAATTCCATCATCTACAAGAATAACTGTCTTTCTCTTTAAATCAAACGCAACATCCTTTCCTCTAAGTTCTCTTTCTTTTTTCTCAAATTCCTCAATCTTTTCCTTAACAATTTCCTGACGATATTTTATTGGAATATTCAATTTCTTAATTAACGAATCTTCCCAAACTACCACTCCTCCTTCGCCAACCGCCCCAATGGTCAAATCATCGCTTTGCGGAGAAGGAATTTTTTTAATAATTAAAACATCAAGCGGAATTCTAAATTTCTCTTTTAATTTGCTGCCGACCAAAACTCCGCCGCGGGGAATAGCCAAGATTGCCGTATTAGAAAGATTCTCCAAATACAACTCTTCGCTTAACTTTTGGGCTAACTTGTCTCCCGCCTCAAATCGATCGTTAAACATAAATTAACAATCAAGAATCAGCAATAAAATTAATATCTAAATAAACTACCAATACCGCTTTTATTTGCTAAGTTTTTCGGCGTAAGGCCAAATTACCGGAATTTTTACTTTCTCTCCTTGATAACTCTTAACCAAAAGAATAATCCAACCGACAAGGCCAACTAAAAAAATAAAGGGAGAAAGAACCCAGCCAACAACAGGAATCATGCCAAGAATGGTTAAGGCGCCAAAAAAAATAATCGATTGAGCGGCGTTAAAACGCACATCCTTGTCTTCTTTTTCCACCAACAAAAAAACAATTCCCGTTAACCAACCAAGAATATAAGTCGCCGCCAAAGCAATATTTTTATCCAAACCAAAAGTGCTTTTAGTTGTCATTTTTATCTTTCACCTCCTTTAATTTCCAAAGTTTTTAAAATTATTCTTTCTTATTAAAAATAATAAAAAAAACAAAACCCCTATTTAATACAGAATACTAAAGACCGCGATTTAATGTCAACCAATGACGGAAAACAAAAAACGAAAACTTAATTAAGATATTTTCAAATTCCGGAAATCTTGGCGCCAATAAATTCAATCAACACAAAAACTAAATAAAGAAAAATAAGCGCTCCCCCCTCCCAACGCTCCAAACGACGCTTAGAGCGCATTAATAAATAAAAAACAAAAAACATCAAAATAAAAATCAATGTCGCCGATAAATATTCATCAAAAGCGATAATTGCGATAGGAGAAATCAGAGAAACTAAACCAAGAATCAAAGTCGCATTAACAACGATTGAACCCAAAAGATTGCCAAAAGCCATTGACGCTTGATGTCTTCTTACGGCCGCAATATTAAAAACCAACTCCGGCAGAGTTGTCCCCAAAGAAATCAATACTAATCCTATCAAAAGTATGGGCGCGCCTAAAATCGTGGCAACTTTTAAAGAAAAACGAACAAGCATATCGGCAGAAAACAGCAGCAGCGCTATTCCCAAAAAAATCCAACCAATTTCCCGTCTTCCCGAACGATGATTTAATCGTCGAAATAATCGATAAACCGAACTTTCTTCAATTTCTTTGCTTTTTCCTCTTTCTCTAAAAACATTTGCCTGATAAAAAACATATAAAAAAATCAATATAATGCCGTCAATCCTCGAAAGCGAACGATCCAACAGTAAAAGAAGAGGGGCGCTTCCCGCCAAAAAGGCGTAAAAAGCGTCTTTTGTCAAAAAATTGCCGCGCACAAAAAGCGTCCCGCCAACAACCGCCGCGCCTCCAATCACCAACGAAAGGTTGGCAATATTTGCTCCTAAAATATTTCCCAAAGAAAGGCTGGGAACGCCCTTAAAAGCTGCCGTTATGCCAATAAAACATTCGGGAAGCGAAGTGGTTAAGCCCAAAATCAACTCGGTAATAGCAAATTGATCAAAACCGGTTCTTTGCGCCAACGCTTTAAAATTAACAATTAAAATATCAACCGATTTAATTAAAAGAAAAGAAAAAAACAAAATGAGAAGAATATAAACGATAATCATAATTTAATTATTTCAGTCATTAATTTAAGAAAGATAGTTATTCCCCAAACATCATTATATTAAAAAACAATTTCTTTTATAAGGCTAGGTTTTGGAGTAGCCAAATTGAAGATCATATAGGTGTTTAAATTCTTCAAAAGTGGTTATTTGACTAACATCTTTATCGTCGCGAAAACGAATCAATCTCGGAAAACGCAAACCATATCCAGAAGTATTTTTCGGGCTTTCGGTAATATTGTCCGCTTGAATTTCAACCACAACTTTTGGTCTAATCCAAGTATCCGGAAACTGATCTTTATTGACGTCATAAATTTCGGGTTTTTCCTTAGTTTTATATTTTTGCGTTCGCTCGTACATCTCGCGCCACTGTTCATCCGAAAGACCCGTGCCAATGCTTGAGATAGTAACAATCTTACTCCCCTTTCTAATCCCAACTAAAAAAGTGCCAACGCCAAATTCAACTCTTTTTCCCTTTCCACGAGTCGTTCCCATAACCACCGCGTCAATAGTATCTGCCAAACCTCCTCCTTTTTTAGTTTTTTCTTGTTTAAATTTGACCCAAGTAAATTCCCTTCTTCCCGGCCGATAGGGAGCGCTTGTCTTTTTAACCATCGCTCCCTCAAGCCCTTTTTTAATTTGCTCATCATGAAAACGTCGAACCATTTCCGGATCGTTGGTAACAATTTGAGGAGTTAAAACTAAAACTTCGGATTTCTCGGAAAGAACCTTTTCTAATATTTTTCTTCGTTCCAATAAAGGCTTTTCAATTAAACCAACGCCGTCTTTTAAAAGAATATCAAAAATAAAACACTTAAATGGAATCGCCATGGCCGCCTCTTTAACCCCATGCTTCCTTTTACGGGTCATTGTTTTCTGAAAAGGAATGAATCTTCCGGTTTTCGGATCGACGCCAACGCCTTCAGAATCAAAAATCGCTTCTTTAACTCGAATTTCTTTTTTAAGAGCCTCGACAATTTCCGGAAACATATGAGTAACATTTTCTAAATTTCGAGTAAAAAGTCTTACTTCGCCATCTTTTATATGAAGCTGAAGTCTTTCGCCATCATATTTAGGCTCAACCGCCACCTCGCCCATTTTCTCAATCATTTCCTCCACCGTTCCCAATCTTTGCGCCAAAGCGGGAAGAATCGGAATTCCCGCTTTTGGCTTAATTTTTTTAATTGCGGCAATTCCCCCTTCTTTTATTTTTTTGGCGATCTCGCCCGCGTCGGCAAGAACATTATAAGCGTCTTCCAGTTCTCCTCGAAGAGACTTGTTGCCCGCGATCATCCACGACAGAGCGTCAAGAATAGTCAACTCGGAAAATCCCAATCTCAGCCGCCCCAAAGGAATTCGAACAACAAATCGAACGCTTAATGGATCAAGATCCTCCAAAAGAACGCTCATCTTTCCAATTTTTCTTTCAACGCTTCCTTCGCCGCTTTCTTTGGCTATTTCTGTCAAACGATAATAAACTTCGACCACGCTTTCTTCCTTTTCTTTCCTCTCTTTTTCAAAAAAAGTTTTTTGAAGCTTGCCTCCGCCGCTTTTCTTCTTTAAATATTCGGCGGCATTTCCCAAATCTCCTAACTCTTTATAAATTTTCTGAACGTCTCGATCTTCTACGCCCGCAGCTCCGGCGATTGCCCGAATCATTGTTTTCTCCGCCATTTGAAACTCTAATCCTTCATAAGCGGGAAGAAGACGGCCGGCGGCTAAATAAACAATTTTATCAATCTCGTCCGCATCGGCTTCTTTAAAAAGATTGGCCAAAATCTCGGTTATCTTTAAACGAGAAGTAGTTTCTTCTAATTTTTGAAAATAATTCGAAAGATGTTTAAAAGTCATGCCCTTAATAATCAAAAATTAAATTCGCATTTCGACTTCTGTTTTAACCCAAAATTTATCTAATAACATATCTTGCCGCTTTCCGCGAACCTTTTTTCTTAATCAATTTTTGTTTTATCAAACTATAAATTTCTCTTAGAATTGTATCTTCTGAGATCATCGGCAAAAGCGGTTTTAACTCTTTCATTGTCGCCTGACCTTTTGCTTCAATATATTCCATAATCTTCATTTGTCTTTCGTTAAGAGCAATCTGTTTTCCGCCCAATTTCTCTTTTATTTTGTCATCGAGAGAAATTCTTTTTATTTTTTCCTTAACTTTAGTTAGCTCAACCGCCAAAGCTTTGGTAAAAAATTCCAACCAACCGGTTAAATCCCGATCTCCAAAACTGCCTTCGTTGGTCAAATCAGTCTTTCTTAAGGCCTCGTAATATTCATAAGCGTTCTTATCAAAATATTCTTCCAAGGCGAAAAATTTTTTAATATCATATCCTTCTGAAAAAAGAATCAAGGAAGCAAACCCTCTAGCCGTGCGGCCATCTCCGTCGGTAAAAGGATGAACGGAAGAAATTACATAATGAGCGATAGCGCTTCTTAAAACCGGATGAACTTCTTTTCCTTCCTTGGAATTCAACCAAACAAGAAACTCTTCTATTAGATAAGGAACCTCCGGGGCGGGCGGCGGACGAAAAACTACTTCGCCGGTTTGCGCGTTGCGCAAAATTACCTGAACTTTGCGAAACTTTCCCCGTTGTTCATCCGGAACCAATTTTTCCATAGCCAATGAATGAATCTTAAGAATCTGTTTTTCGGTATAAAGAATATTGTTTCCTTCTTTCTTTTTCTCCTCGCTAAATTCGCCGTCAAGATACTTAAGAACATTGCGATAGTTAATTACTTCTTGAATATCCCTTTCTCCGGCGACAATCTTCTTCCCTTCCAAAACGCCTTCCGCTTGAGTAAAAGAAAGCTCATTTCCTTCAATATGTGTCCCGTGATGAATAACGGCAATTTCGGCCTGATCGCGGAACTGTTTTTCGTAAGCAGGAATTAAAGGAGAATTATTAATCACTTCCCGGCAGGCCTCAATTATCCCGATATTCTGAAGAATCTTATTATTGATCGTGTATTTAGGAAAGTACACCCTGAATTAATATTCGCACAATTTCCGCAAAAATTCAAGGGGAAAATGCGCTCACCTTCCCAGCGACCTTAAGTTGCTTAAGAGAATCAAATTATCGTTTCCCAACCAAATATCTTCTCTTAATTAAAGAAAAGATTATAAATTTACCGTCTAATCTTTAAATGTTAAGGTTGAAAGGATTTGGTTGTTAATACTATCTGAACAAACTTCCAATAACAATATTTTTCCCTTCTTACTCTCCACATAAATCGAATCAAATGCTTTCCCGGTTGAAAAATAAACCTCTTTATCGGATATCTTAATTCCCTGTCTTCCGCCAACCATGATTGTTTCTAAACCGTAAGTGTTAGTATAATTTTGACCGTCTTTTTCAAATTCTTCCTTGCACTCAGTTTGGGTGCAAGACACTTTTCCCCAAAAATAAATCGACAAGCTTTCAAAAAATTCCAATGGAGAAAGCAGATTGGGATTATCTATAACTTCAATAGCAAATCCGCAATCGCAAGGTTCTCCGGGTCTAATTACAACCCTATTCGTCTCATAGTAGGGATACTTGTCGCGACTGCCGCAAACATAATTGTTTGGTGGATATTTGAGCTCATAACCTCCGTCTTGATTGGTGTAAACTTTCCAATTGTTTTTAAAATCAGCAGTTGAATCAATTACAGAAGTTGGCTTCAACGATCCTGAAAGAATGGGTGTCCCGCCTTGTCTAATCAACCAAGCGCTAAAAAGAGATCCGCTGCGAACAGCTCTTAACCCGCAAATGATCAAAATTATAAAAACGAAAAATAAGACAATACCTAAAATCAACAATTTTAATAAGCCCAGTTGCCGTTTAGGTTTAAGAAAACAAATAAAATCCGTTAAAACAGTATATTTTTCTTTTTTTTTAACTTCTTCTGACACGATTAATTAAATGAATTAAATTTTTTAAAAACTTTCAGGATTGGAAATAATTATGCTTGGACTTTTTTCTTCCCTAATCCCTTTTTTAGCAGTCATCGTCTCCCGCAAAAACAAAATAATTATTGCAAGAAGAATAACAGCCAATAATATTTTAACCCTATTTCCTCTATTTTTTAAAAACATTAATTAAATTGTATTTTACCTATCAGAAAATGTCAAAATTAAAAAACCAAAAAAATATTAGCGTCGCTTTTTATAATTTAATTATTTTAATATCCTTAAGCCATTGCTCATCGATTATCTCCATGTCGGCAGTGGTAATAATTGTCTGAGTTTCGCCGGTAATATCGTAGACCAGTCTGCGATGCGCAAGATCAAGTTCGGAAAAAATATCGTCTAAAAGCAAAATTGGCTCTTCGTTAGTCTTTGTTTTTACAAACGAAAGTTCCCCCAACTTCATCCATAAAACCGCCAGCCGCTGTTCTCCCCTCGAACCATAAACCGCAAGATCTCTTGCGCCCCCCATTTCCGAAGCCTCTTTGTTAACCAAAATAACCTTAAAATCGTCGCGATGGGGACCGACTAAAGTGCTGCCCGCGGCAATCTCTTCAATTTCGTACTGCGCGAGTCTTTCGGTTGAAATAGCGCTGCGATCATACTCGATATTAAAACAAGGAAATTTCTCGCTTTGGCTTTCTAATCGCAAACCGTCAAAAATTTCCCTGCGATTATTAAGAAAATTGATAAATTCTTCTCTTTTGGCGGTTATATAATTGCCGTTTTTAATCAAAAGTTGATCCCAAAAAAATAATTTTTTTCTCTCAATTTCAAGATTATAATTAAGTAAATTGGTCGTCTTGGCTTGAAAACGAGCTTCTCTTATTTCCTCCAGAATTTTGTTTCTCGTTCTTAAGCCTTTTTCATAAGAAAGACTCGATCTAATATACTCGCTATCCACCTGAAACAAAACATTGTCTAAATATTTTCTTCTGCCGCTTGGAGAGCCAACGATTAAATCAAGGTCTTCCGGACCGAAATAAACGGCCTTTAAAATACCTATAAAATCCGAAGCTTTTTTGCCTATGCCATTGACAAAATATCTCTTTTTGGCCGTTTTTTCTCCCATTACCATTCCTCTGGTAAGAACAATTTCTAGTTTTATTTTTTCACCCCTCTTTTCAACTTCGCCCCTTGCTCTGGCGATTTCCTCTCCCGATTTAATCATTTCGCTTTCCACCCCTTTGACGCGAAAACTTTTACCCGTTGACAATAGATAAACCGACTCAAGCAGATTCGTTTTCCCCGCGGCGTTTGGACCGACTATTAGATTTCTTTTTTCTGAAAACGAAAATTCTCTTTCTTTATAATTGCGAAAATTTTTAAGAGAAATATTAAGAATCATGAAACAATCTTAAGTATTGATAAAAAATTTGTAAAGCAAGAAGTTATTAATCAAAACCAATAGTTTATTAAATTGAACCAATTGTTGTTCCAATAAAATTTTTTCCAAGAAGACACTTTTCTAAATTTAGAAGATTCCTGCCGTTAACAATCTTCACAATCAGTTTTAGCTCTTCGGCTTTTTGAGAAGCGACTGGATCAAAAGGGGTATTCATGCCTGAAATCCAAGAACTGCCAATTAACCTGCGATAAGAAATCCACGAAATTTCCTTTAATGGTTTGGCTTCCGGGTTTGTTTGCGGATTATCGCTATAAACAAAGTCTGTATTGGTTAAATTTATTATTTCTTTGATCCCCTTTTTTTCGGCCAACAAAACAGCGTCAAAGTCGGTCGAAGAGCCCGGTTTCCATCCTCCTCCAACCAAAACCGGTTTGTCCGTCTTGGGAATTTTTTCATAATTTTCAATCGCTTCCTCAAAACTAACATCCCAAAGAACCGTTCTAACAAGAGAAGCGTTTAAAATCGTCGCTTTTATCGCCATAGAATCAAGAACGCTCGTGGGAATATTTTTAGGGCAAACAGCCTTAACCGCCTCAAGATAATGACGGCAAATTCTTCCCCCGCCAACCACAATATTAAAAAAGTAACCTTTTTGAATAAACTTTCTAATAAAAAGGTTAAATTCCGAAAGAAAACGAATATTAATTCCTTCCTCGAGCGAAATTAAAGATCCGCCCAGCGACATGACAATTTCTTTTTGCGTCTTCATTTTTGGCACCTCCGGCAAAAATAAGTTCCCCGCCCGCCAAGAGTCGTTTTTTCAATCCTGCCTGAACAATAAGGACATTTTTGGCCATCCTTGCCATAAATTTTTAGGTAATTTTGATATTCCCCTTTTTGGCCGCTTAATTGGCGGTAAGCTTCGTCTCGATCGGAAGTGCCTTTATATTTAATCGCTTCGTTAAGAACCTTAATAATGGCTGTTCTTAATCTTGCAGCCTCTTCTTCGGTTAAGCTACTAGCTGATCTATCCGGCATAATTTTTGCCGCAAACAGCGCTTCGTTGGCGTAAATATTGCCAACACCGGCCAACTTCTCCTGATCCAAAAGAACAAGCTTAATCGGTTTTTTTGTTTTAGAAAGAATATCCTTAAAATAATTTAACGTAAAGGTCTTTTCGTCGTTTGCCTCTGGCCCAAATTTTGCCAATCCCGCGATACTTTCTCGGCCTTTAACTATTTTAATCCACCCAAATATCCTTAAATCGTTAAAATAAAGCCTGCCGCCATTATCAAAAGAAAAAATTACTCGAGTAAACTTATTTGGCAATTTGCAAACAGCAAAAGGCCCTTCTTTTTCGTCGCAATCTCTTAACTTAGTATTCTCTTGTTTTCGGTATATTAGTTGTCCCGTCAATTTTAAATGAATCGCAAGACTCGTTCCGTCCTCCAGATTGATAAAAATAATCTTCGCTCTTCTTTCTGCTCCAATAATTCTCTTTCCTTTTATATCCTCAACGCGGCCCAAAAAACTTTTACGATTTAAAATCTCAATGTCTGTAATTTTCAAGCCTTTCAAGAAATAATCAATCTGAAGAGAAAGCGTTTCAACTTCGGGAAGTTCCGGCATTAATTAATTGTATCACGAAAGTTACTCAAGGTTGCGAGGATCCCAAGGGCCAATTTTTTTGCACATAAGATAATTGTTTTCATTACAGTAGCCTTCTTTCATATAGCCGTATTTAACAAAACCAAATTTTTTATAATAACCAAGTTTGCTCCTGTCGCAAGTAAGATCAAGCATATGCGCTCGATTCTTTTTTGCCCACCTTTCCCAAAACTTAAGCATTTTCCCCCCAATTCCCTGTCCTCGAAACTTTTCATTTACAATAAGCCAGTTGCAACAAGCCACCCCGCCAAAAACAGGATAAGTGGTTAAGACGGCAACCAGTTCCCCTTCTTTATTTTTAGCAACAAAAAAAATTTCGCTTTTTTCTCTAAGCGCCTTAAGCACCTTGCTTCGACGATGCTCTTTCCATTGAAATTTAGCCATTTCCGGAGAATATTCTTTAAAATCATGAAAAATCGCCTTTTTAAACAAGGCGTAAAAGGCCGGCAAGTCTGACTTCTTAAGTTCTTTTATGGTAATTCTCATACGAAAGGAATTAAATTGTACCAAAAACTATAGGTTTTTTCAAGCAAAAAACCAACTTTCTATCAGAAAGTTTCTGAAGCTAGGCGGTAATCTTTTTCACAAAATTTTCTATTTCCTCCTTAAACCTTTCTTTAGAAAATTTTTCAGCCTGTTTCCGACAATCATCAGGCTTAATTTTATTTTTAACCTTCTCAAAATCCTCAATCGCTCTAACCAGTCCTTCCGCCGAAAGATCTTCAAAAAACACGCCAGTTTTTCCCTCGACCACTGTCTCAAGATACCCTCCGCCTCGATAGGCGATAACCGGTCGCCCCGCCGCCATCGCCTCAACCGGAGTCATTCCAAAATCTTCATCCGTAGAAAGAGCCAAAAAGGCCTTGCATTTGCCATAATATTCATAAAGCTTTTCATCGGAAAGACGACCCAAAAACTCAACATTGGCATTTTTTTTATTTTCAATAGTTCCCCCCAGCCATTTAAGTCCAGCGGGTTCACCAATAATTTTAATCTTAATACCAGCCAGTTTAGATGCCTCTATCGCTACTTCTATCCCCTTGGCGCCGACAATCCTTGAAGCAATCAAAAAAAAGTTATCAGGTTTTTTAATTTTCCAAGTTGCTTTAATAATTTTATTAACTTCTACCGGTGGATAAATTATGGTTGAATCTCGACGATAAAATTTCTTAACGCGGTTTTGCACATTTTTGGAATTAACAATAAAATAATCAACCTTCCAAGCCGACTTAAAGTCAAAAAGGCGAAGAAAATGATTGATAACGCTTGCGTAAATTCGGACCAAAAGATAACGTCTCCACTCAATAGAGGTGGGATAACCATAAAGATAGCGAGGTGGAGTATGACAATAACAAATAACCTTGGTGTTCGGACCAACCCTAAATCCCCTAGTTATCATCCAAGAAGAAGAAGCGATAACTAAATCATAGCGACTTAAATTAAAACTTTTCCAAATCAAAGGAGTTAAAAACCTCAAGGGACTATACAAATTTTTATGTTTAATTAAAAAGGCAAACTTTGATTCGATGATCTTGGCGTTGGCAAAAGCCTTGCCGGCGGTAGAATTTTTGACGCAAAAGGCGGTATAAATCGGAGCCTGCGGGTATATCTCACAAAGATTTTGAAGAACCCTTTCCGCTCCGCCATATTCCTTTAAATAATCATGAACTAAAGCGACTTTTAATTTTTTCTTCATAAACTAATAAAAAACACCCCTTGACAGCTTATAATTTTATGCTATTATACTTTTTACCTACGGACTTGATCCGAGAGGCGGGAGACAAATTGAGTCTCCCTTTTTTTATCTAAAAATCAAAAAAGACTTTGTTGACGATCTTCTTTTTTTTCTGTTTTGCCGCCAATTCGACTTATAAGACTTCTAAAACCTAATTCTTTAAAAAAAGAAATAACTTTTTCCTTGTCATAATCTGAGGCAAGACATTTATTTAATTCCAAATTAACCGGAGCACTTGTAACAATCGCCGCCAGCTTCCGCGAAAGAAACGAACTCTCTTTTCCTTCGCGCAATTTTTCAACAATATTACGATTTTCGATTTGATCCAAATGACTATAAATTTCATCCAAAGTCCCAAATTGTTCAAGAAGACTAATCGCGGTTTTTGGTCCAATTCCCAAAACTCCCGGATAATTATCAGATTGATCGCCGACAAGAGCTTTATAATCAATTATTTTTTGGGGCTCAACACCCATTCTTTCTTTTACTTCCTTTTCGCCGATAATTTGACCTTCGGAAAGACCGCGGGAAGGCATAAAAAGTTTTACCTCATCATTTACAAGTTGCATTAAGTCTCTATCCCCCGTAACAATTAAGACCTCAAAAGAAGAACACTCTTTGTTGTTTAAACATTCTACCGCTTGTCTTGCCAAAGTCCCAATCACATCATCGGCCTCGTATCCTTCCGCCTCAAAAACTGGAATATTTAAGACATTAACAAGCTGGCGAACCCTTTCAATCTGTTGAGAAAGTTCCGCGTCCATTTTCTTTCTTTTGGCTTGATAACCAATAAATTCTTGATGGCGAAAATTTGGTTTTGGCGTATCAAAAGCAACCGCCAAATACTTAGGTTTTAAATCTTCCAAAATTTTAAGAAGCATGGTTGAAAAACCATAAACGGCGTTGACTAATTCGCCGCTCCTTGTAGTTAATGGCGGAAGCGCGTGATAAGCTCGGTGAAGAATAGCGTTTCCATCGACAAGAACTAACCTCTCAGTTTCTCTTTTTTCATTTTGCGCCGATCTCATGGGAATATTTTAACACAAAAAACACTACCTGTCTTTTAAGGCGCCGGCGGTCCCTGCAAATACATTGCCGGCCAAGGAGTATAGTTAGACCAAAAAGTCTTTTCTTCTTTTAATTCGCCATTAGCCAGAAAAACTCTTCTGGTAAAAGAAACTTTGGCGCCGCTATGCGCGGAATCATATTTCTTAATAACTCCGGGCGACAAGGTTGAATCAAAAATATAAACCGGTTCGGGAGGCGGAGTTTGAGAATGAATCTTAGGTTTATCTATCTCCACCCTCCGGCCGTCTTTGGTTCCATAAAACTTAAAAACAAGTCTTTTTTTGTCGCGATCTACTTCTGTCTGAATAAGAATGCTTTTAAAAGTATCATTTTTAAATTTTAAATCGGGAGAGGGAGGATAAACCGTGGCGTCAAGACCAGGGGGGTACCCCCCCTGCTCATAAAAAGGCACTCGGTAATAATGCGCTTGACGCTCAAGAATAGGCAAACCAGCATTTAAAGCGGCTCTAAAAAGAGTGGTTGCCACCTGACAAACGCCTCCGCCTTCTTCCATGACAATTCTTTTGTCTTTAATAACTGCGGCTTCTTTATAACCAGTCGCGGCCGAGATGGTGCCAATCTTTTCCGCAAAAGAAAAAATTTCTCCCGGGGGAATAACAATGCCATGAAGATAAGATGAGGCAAGAATAATATTATGAACGCGAGCGGGAATAGAATCTTTAAAAAAAGATTCGCCCTGCGCCAGTTCTTCAATAATCCCCAAATCGTTTGCCTCGGAAGTGCTAATCTTTGGGTTAATCTTTTTAGCGGGCAAGTCGTAAATAACCTCGATATCTTTTTTGGGAAATTGAGAAAAAGTTGTTATTACAAAAGATTGCATACTCTCCTCATCTAACTTAACGCCTTCGACTGAAGGGCGAAAATTTAAAACCTTGCCGTCCTTAAATTCAAAAAGAGCGTCCATCGGAGCGCGATCAACTTCCTTTGCTATTTGGGTAATTGCTTCTTTTAAACCTTGGCGGTTAATATTAAATTTTGGACTTATTTCTTTTGACGAAGTCAAAAGATCATATATTGCGACAAGCTTTCTAAATCCCCTTTCCCTTCTGCCAATTAAAAAAATTTCCCGAACGACGGAATCTCTATCTAAAGTAAAATCGAATTCTTGCGGAGTAAACTCCCAACGTTTCTCGCCATTTTCTTTCCATAAAAAAATAATTTTTTGTTTTTCAACTTCGTCTATTTTCTGATCAAGAAAATCTTTCAGCTCTTCTTGAGTCTTGCCGGAAATCGACTCGGAAAAAAGAAAAAGACCGGGATAAACTCTATTTTGATATTTTTTTTCTATAGCCAAAACAATAATGCCGATAATTATTAAAATAAATGCGGCGCCGATGACTATTCCGATTAAGAAATGGAGAAGAAAACGAATATATCTAGAGTGATTTAAAGATTCATTCAAAATCATTGCTGAAGAATAACTTTATCAAACCAACTAAGACAAAAATTTCAATCCCCAACGATTTCATCAAATTGAAATTAATTACGGCCAACTATTTCATCAGTTTGGCAAAGTCTTCTCCCTCAATAGTTTCCTTTTCTAAAAGCTCGTTGGCGATTTTGTCTAATTTGTCTCGATAAGTAACGAGGATTGATTTGGAATTTTCGTACGCTGATTCAAGGATTTTGCGGACAGCTTCATCAATTTTTGCCTGCATCTCGGGAGAAACGGGCGACGGATCGTGCCAGATAATTTTACCCATTTCGCCGACTTCCGTCTGCGGACCAAGAAAAATCGGCCCAAGTTCGCTCATCCCAAAATCAATTACCATCGCGCGGGCAATGCGAGTAGCTTGAATAATATCGTTTGACGCCCCGGTGGTCATTTCGCCAAAAACCAATTCTTCAGCCACCCGCCCTCCCATTAAAGCGCCAATCTGTTCAATTAAACGAGTTTTGGTTTCATGCGAACGGTCCTTGGCCGGCGGAACAAGAGTATGACCCAAACTGCCGCCGCGGGCAACTATGGAAATACGATGAACCGGATCGATATTTTTAGAAAAATAACTTACCACCGCGTGTCCGGCCTCATGATAAGCGGTCATTCTCCTATCTTCTTCCGACTGCAATCTTTTTTTCTCCGGGCCCAGCTTAACCTTAATTGCCGCTTCTTCAAGATCCATCTCTTCAATCTCTTTTTTGTTTTGACGAGCGGCTAAAATCGCCGATTCGTTAAGCATATTTTCAAGATCTGCTCCAGAAAAACCCACTGTCCTTTTGGCTATCTTCTCCCATAAAACATTTTTGCTAAATTTTTTACCCTTAGCATGAATCGCAAGAATAGCTTTTCGACCTTCAAGATCCGGCATGTCTAACATAACCCGACGATCAAACCGTCCCGGACGAAGAAGAGCGGGATCAAGCAAGTCTCCGCGGTTTGTCGCCGCGATAACTATAACATTGTCGTTTGGGGTAAAACCGTCCATCTCTACTAAAATTTGATTGAGAGTCTGTTCTCGCTCGTCATGTCCCCCGCTCATAAACCCTTGTCCTCTTTGACGACCAATAGCGTCAATTTCATCAATAAAAATAATAGCGGGGGCGGATTTTTTAGCGGTTGAGAACAAATCTCTTACTCGACTGGCGCCTACCCCCACCAGCATTTCCATAAATTCTGATCCAGCCATAGAAAAGAAAGGTACTCCCGCTTCTCCCGCTACCGCTTTTGCCAAAAGTGTTTTTCCTACGCCGCTTGGTCCAACCAACAAAACGCCTTTGGGCGTTCTCGCTCCAAGGGCGCGGTATTTTTGCGGATGCTTAAGAAAATCAACTACTTCCTGAAGCTCTTCTTTTGCCTCGTCAACCCCCGCCACATCGGCAAAAGTAATCGCTTGTTTCCCTTTGGCAAAAAGTTTCGCGCGAGATTGCCCAAAGGAAAAAATGTTATCCTGGGCGCCTCGGGCTTGACGAAAAATAAAATAAAAAAATAGCGCCATAATTCCTAATGGAAAAATCGTTCCTATAATATCGGCAAACGCTCTTGAGACAGATTGATCAATCACTTTCAAATCAACTGTTTTAGGATCAATATCCGCAGCTTCAAAAGTCTTAATTAAACTTTCGTTTGGCTCTTTCCTTGTCATCATTTTCTGATCATCTTTATAAGTAAGAATCAAACGATCGCCATCTATTAAAACTTGCTTAACCTTGCCTTCTTTTACATCGTTTAAAGCGCGACTAAGATCAATCTCTTCGGCTGTTAAAGCGGGATGAAAAATCGAAGAAATAAAAGAAAGGCCGATAATTATACACAAAAACCAGATAAGAAGATTTTTGGGTGTTAAATTAAAACGCAACTCAAATTTCTTGATTTTTTTCTTATCAACGGCTTGTTTTTCTTTTTCTTTGGGAATCAAAGGATTAACCAATTTCATTTTTAAAAACCTTTTTACTCTCTAAATAAAAACAACATCTTCATTTTAGGAGAATCGCCTTTTAACAGATTAAAATTTTATCATCTTTTAAAAGGAGAAACAAGCTCTTAAGGCGACCTTAATGAACGAATATGGATTTTTTCAATAAAACGCTTGACCTAATTTTTAATTTATTATAATCCCATTTTTTCCTTAACTTCCTTCAATGTTTTTTGAGCGATCTTAGAAGCATAATCTCTACCCTCGTCAAGAATTCTTTTAACTTCTTTAGGGTGTTCTTCATAATATTTTCTTTTTTCCTGAATCGGCTTAAGCTCCTCGTAAATCGCCTCGGCTAGTTCATCTTTTAACTCGCGATATTTAATTCCCGAGCCCAAATACTGTTTTTCATAATATTCCCTAGACTCCTTCCCTTCAAAAAGTTCAACCAATGTCAATAAATTGGCTACCCCGCCCTTTTTAGGCACAACCTCTCCTCTTCCAATATCCGTTGGCGCTCCCGCCAGTCTCTTTTTAATCGTTTCTAGGTCATCGGTTAATAAAATATAACTGCCCTCAACTGATTTGCTCATCTTCCCTTCGCCACGCAAAGAAGGGACAAGCGCGCCAGGCGTTAAATAAGCTTGGGGCTCGGGAAAAGTTTGGCCAAACATCCGATTAAAATTCCGAGCCATTTCCCTGGTAACCTCAATATGGGGAAGTTGGTCCTTGCCAACCGGCACGGTGTCGGCTTTATAAACCAAAATGTCGGCCGCCATTAAAACCGGATAATATAAAAGCCCCATATTAATATAGGTAGGGTTTTCTAACTTTTTTTCTTTATAGGTTGGCAAATCTTCCAAACGAGAGACCGGATAAATCGTTCCTAGAAGATAAGCAAGCTCAACATGTTCTACGACCTGAGACTGAATCATAAGATGACACTTTAGAGGATCAAGCCCCGCGCCCAAAAGATCTAAGACTAGATTTCTAATCTGATTTTGATAAGTTTTAGGATTATAAGGAGTAGTAATTCCATGCAAGTCCACCACTGAATAAATGCAGTCAAAATCGGGATTGTTTTGCAAATCAATCTGACCCTTTACCGCCCCCAAATAATTGCCAATATGTAAAATATTGGTTGGTCTTAGTCCTGAAAATACTCGATGTTTTTTATCCATTTTTTCTTTTTCCTTTTAATTTTATTTTATCAAAATTTCAATTTTTATTCATACGCCTTCCTTACTTTAATATAACTTTTCTTTTATTCCTTTATAAAAAAATTGACTTAACTAAAAAAGGAAGGGAGGTGAAAAAAATGAAATTAAAACTTAAACTTGCAAGCGGTTTAGTATTGGGGGCAATGGCGACAATGTTTATGGCTGCGCCCGTTTCCGCTGAAACTAACAATTGCGCCATTTCCGGCAACGGCGCTTTTTCATTTAACAACTGTACGCAAAAAGTAAAAAATGTCAGTGTTAATAAAAAATATCAATATGCGAGTATCTCTAATATTGTTGTCCCGGTATCTGTAAGCGGACTTAATTTCGCCAAATTTAATGTTGGACTAACGGCGCTTAGAAGCGGAGACGCCACCAATAACACCAACATCAACAATACCATAAGCAACTAAAATAGTTGAAAAAATCGAGTAAAACCACCCTTTAGGCATACTAAGGGTGGTTTTTGGAGTATTGGATTTTAACAATAAAAACCTAATGTCAAATAAATTCAATCCTCTTTCGCTTTGACAAAGTTTTTCATCTACTTAATTAGATAACAAAATTGGCAGGGGTGCCGTGATTCGAACACGGGACCTTTCGTTTTGGAGACGACTGCTCTACCAGCTGAGCTACACCCCTAAATTTTAGTTAACACTTTCGAATATGCGAAAAACTCTTTTGCAACTCTAAAATCTCAGAGTAAGTTATTGTAATACAGCTAAGAAATTATCCTTAATTCTTTTACCTGTATGTGATTCACGTGGCTTTTGTTAAATTGTTTTATAGATTTCCGTTCCTTTGACCAAAAAATAATTTGTTCTTTCTCTTTTTGATATTCATGTAATAACTATGGCTCAAATTTACTTTCATCTATTGTTAAAGAACTATGTTTTGTCAATCTAACAAAAATCCGCTCTTTAGCGGACCCCTTAATTAAAAATATACTTAATTAAGCGCTCCGTTACCGACACGCTTTGGTTTATTTTACGGTTTACCTTCCGTCCCGGCATTTCCTCCGGGCAGCTTTCCAGTACCAGCAGGTACAGGATTTGGGGATTCCAACCCATCCCCTCAAAGCCTTTATCTAACTTGGAGTATATACTTATCTTAATCAAATTTGCAACCTTTTGTCCATTCTATATCTATCGAACTTTTAAAATAATCAATAAATTTGTTATTAGATTTGATTTTTTATCCTTAAAAGGTGGGGCTTATCAATATCAATAAATCAATAAATCTTTCTGCGGGGATCTATTAAACTCCATTTTAATTGAGTATTTAGAATAGACAAAGAAATAAACAATTCCCCAAAGAAATAAACAATTCCCCATTTAAAAAGAATTTGATAAAAAAAGAACATCAAACCTAAAACTTATTATTTTGTTCTTAATTAAAGTAAAATAGCCTAATGAAAAACTTTATTCGCAAGAACTTTATTCGCAAGAAGGAAAACTTTAAGTGTGACAACTGTGGGGCCAAAGTTTATGGGAATGGTTTTACCAATCATTGTCCAAACTGTCTTTATAGCAAACACGTTGATGATATTGTTCCGGGAGATCGACAATCTAAATGCCAAGGAATCATGAAACCAATTGGTTTAGAAATAAAAAATCAAAAATATATAATCATCCATCAATGTCAAAACTGTGGCAAAGAAACAAAAAACAAAGCGGCTGGAAACGATAACTTTAAAATGCTTTTGAAAATTTCCGCCGGTATCACTAAGTAGCAAGGGAGGGGATCGAACCCTCGATCTCCGCGTTATGAGTGCGGCGCTCTAACCAACTGAGCTACCTTGCCTTTATAAAAACGACTAAAACGTGTTTTGAGAAACACTCGTCTTAAACATCTTTCTGTTTCTTTCCGGTTGTCAACAAAACAACTAAAACAAAGATAAAATAAATTATACCAACAAAAAAACCTCGAATCAATCAAATCAATTCGAGGCATTTTCTTGTTGCGGGGCCGGGAATTGCGCCCGGGCTGCGAGATTATGAGCCTCGCGTGCAACTTTACACTACCCCGCGCGTTTTCTTAATTTTACCAAAAACAAAATCTCAAGGCAAGACTTTTTTTTAAATATTTTCAACTCCTTTTGCCGCCAAAAATTTTTTAAAAAAATACCATCAAAAGAAAAATAAAAAAATTTTTGATCTCAACAAAAAACAGCAATTTTTTGTAGCCTCAATTTAGCTTCAAATTAATTCTTGACATTAAGTAAAAATATTTGATTACATTAATAATGATTTAATAATTAAATTTTTAAAAAACAAAAATGGCCAACGAAGATGAATTTTCTCAAGAAAATCAACCCCCCGGTTTAGATTTTCTTTGTTCTTCTTTTCTTAATACCCAAACAATAAAACAACTGGGAAACGGAAGCAATTTGCTTCAAATTAAAAAACAAAACGTAATGGTGAGAGTGGAAACCGACTTGGAAACTTGTCGCCTGCTCTATGAGCAATTTAGTCCAAAAAAAACGCTTTTTGAAACTTGGGGCTTTAGATATGCTTTTTATTTGGGGTACAGACATCAACCGGTCTTTATGATTTTTGAAAAAAACGGAAACCCGCTTGGACTGCTTCCTTTGTGGTATGAAAAAGATAAAGATGAACTTAGATGGTTTGGCAGTTGGTGGCAAGAAGGAAACACTTTTTGGGTTAAAGAAAAATCTTTAATACCTATCATTCTTTCTTTATTTCCCCAAAAAGTCCTCCTAAACGCTCTTTATATCGCGCCAAGAACAGCGCAAAAACTTGGTTTGATTGCAGATGATCCTAAATATCTTCTTTCCTTGGAACAGTACCCGACAATTGACTCCTTCTTAAAAAAATTTGGAGGGAAAAAAAGATATAATCTTCGTCGCGATCAAAAAATTATTTCCTCTAAAAACCCCAAAACAATTATTAATCGTTTTACCGACATCGAAGCCCTTTTTGATTTAAGCATCAAAAGGTTTCAAAATAAAGACCAATCTGCTTTTGCTGATGAAAGAAGAAAACAAACTTTTAGAGAAATTATTAATCAAGCTGGAGAATATGAAGCAAGAATGGTAACAACAGAAATAGATGGTCAAATTGTGGGGGTTGATTTGGTGGCAATTTATAAAGGAATTTATTACGCCCTAAACGGAGCTTATAACCTAGAAAAACACCCAGGATTGGGAAACTATACCAACCTTCTATTAATCCAAGACGCAATCGATCTTGGCGCCAAAGCGATTGACTTTCTGGAAGTATCTTATGGCTGGAAAGACGATTGGTTTGCCCCAATTCCCCTCTTCCAATATAAAGGAATTAACGCCTAGGAATCTTAACCCTTTCCTATCAATAAAAGAAAAGTTCGCGCCATTTTTGAAGATTTGAGGGTTCTTTTTTAATTGTTTTTAGCAGCGATATTTCTTCAGTCAAAGAAGTTTCGGAATTGGTTGATAAAAACGTATCCGAAAAATTTTGATCATCGGAAAGATCTTTGAGGAGAACCTTCAATGCCAAATTTTTTTCCTTAAGCTCGCTTAATTCTTTCTCCATTAAACTAATTTCTTTGTTTATTCTTTGGTTAACGGCAATTTTACGAATAACCCCAAGCGCAAAACTAAAAACAATAATCGCAAAAACTATACTAACACCTTTCTGAAGACATTTTTTAGTAGAAGGAATTTTTAGATTGCTCATTGGTTTTTAGCCTCGAATCTTAATTGACATCCGTCTTAGTTAATGCTATTATAGGCTTCAGAAATATTTGTCCTTATTATTTTCTTAATTAGAAAAATATATCAAAAATCCATTTTTCTATCTATAATTGCATTTATTAATATAAATAATTTTACAGAAAAGTTCTAAATCTTAATGGCAGAAATAACATTAATCGACGCTTCAACAAAATTTGCTGAATTTCTAAAAGGGCAAAAAAGAGCTTCCGCCACTATATTAGCATATACCAATGATATTGCCCAATTAGTAAAATTTCTAAAAGAAAAGGGTATTTCAACTATTACGTCTGTTACCCCCCAGCTACTTGAGGAATTTAAGTCTGATTTGGAAAATAAAGGATATACCGCAAAGTCAATCTCAAGAAAAATAAATTCAATAAAAACTTTTTTTCGCTTCTTAAAATCGGAGGGATTAATCGAAAATGATCCGGCCGCATCGGTAAGTCACCCCAAATATGAAGTCAAACCTCCCAGAGTTCTTTCTAAACTTGAATATCGAGCGTTAAGAGATGCTTGTCGGGGCGACGCTAGAATTTCGGCTATTGTTGAGCTTATGCTTCAAACCGGAATTAGAATCGGCGAAGTAGCCAATCTTCAAATTGAAGATATTAAAGAAAACGAAATTTTTATTCGGCCGTTTGAATCTCATGAAGGTAGAAATATTCCCCTCAATAAAGCGGCCAAAGAAGCACTAGAAAGATATCTTAAAGAAAGACCCAATGTAAAAGAAAAAACTGTTTTTATAACTAAAACTGGAAAGCCGTTTTTAATCAGAAATATTCGCTCTTCAATTGAAAGATACTTTGAGCTGGCGGGAATCAAAGACGCAAAAGTCAATGATTTAAGACACACTTGGGTCTATCATCATCTTGCGGCGGGCACTCCCCTGGTAACTATTTCTAGGCTTGCCGGACACAAAAGGCTTTCGACCACTGAAAAATATTTAAAACTAATTAGCGAAAAAAAAGAAAGCTCGGTTAAACTGGAAGAACTATAAAACAATAAATTAATCTAAAAAGGATCAAAAAAAAATATAGTTTTCCTGTTAATTTTGGTTTTTACAAAATAGGAAGAATTCGTCTTTTTACGGAGAAATCCAAAAATTCCCCCTTCGTTTTGATTCCGTTGTGCACCCGCTTGGGATCGAACCAAGGACCTTCTGTTTATAAGACAGACGCTACTACCACTGAGCTACGGGTGCTATTTAAGTCTTATTATATCAAAAAATGGTTCGAAATCCGAAGTTAAAGCCTTGCTCTTTTGGCAATTTCCGCCTCGACAACTTCTTTCGGCTTGCCGTATTTAAGCCGAGAAAGCTCTTTTATTTTCTCGGATAGTTCGGGATTCATCGCTTTCCAAATAGGCTGCATGTCTTCTTTCATGCTCATTGAAAAAGCAGGCACCGGCTCATTGTTAACTATAGTTTTAACATAAGCGTTAAACGCTTCGATATTAAGAAGATCGCCTTCGTTAAAAGTCGGGGCAAATTCATGTTGAAGGTATTGGGCGTCGGTTACCCCAACCCTAAAGGAAATCTTGGTTCCGCAGTTGCCAAAAATAGCGTTTTTAACTTCTTCTTCCATCTGTCCGATAAACTGATTGGCAACACATAGCCCTAAATGAAATTTTCTTGCTTCGGAAAGAATTTGGGCAAAATCCGGTGTGGCAAAATTTTGAAATTCGTCAACATAAAGATAAAAATCTCTCCGTTCCTTTTCGGGAACATTCGAACGGCTCATTGCGGCCATCAGAATTTTTGGGACCAAAACCAGACCCAAAAAGCTTGAATTTTCTTCTCCTATCTGCCCTTTTGCTAAATTAATAATTAGAATTTTTCCCTCATCCATAACTCTTCTAAAATCAAAAGCGCTTTTTGACTGACCAATAATATTTCGCATCATCTTATTGGTGACAAATCTTCCGAATTTAGAAACAATATAATCCAAAGTTTCTGATTTATGAAAATCGCTTGTTTGAGCAATTTGGTCGGTCCAATATCTTCTAACTACGGGATCCTGAACCTTAGGCAAAAGCTCCTGAACATAACGCGGATCGGTTAAACAACGAACAACCTCCACAAAAGTTGAACCGGGTTCGCTCATTACTGTCAACATCGCGTTTCTAATCGCATGCTCAAATCTTGGTCCCACAATGCCCGTCTTATAAGGATCAAAAAGTTTGTACATTAAATTAATAATTGCCGAGGCGATAAAATGTTTTTGATCCTCAGTCTGCGCTTCAATCAAATTAAGACCCATTGGCCGTTCAATATCGGCCGGAGAAAAATAAATAACATCCTCCGCCCTTTCGGGAGGAATAAGCTGCATAACCTGCTCAAATGTATCATGAGGATCAATAAAGCAAAAACCTCTTCCAGCCCTCAAATCTTGATACATCATTTTAACCAACAATTGCGATTTACCGGTACCGGTCGCCCCAATAATATAAATATGGCGCATACGGTCGTTTTCTTTTATATAAATCGGTTGTTCAATTCCCCGAAAAACGCTTTTGCCCAAATAAAGGCCTTCTTTAGAAATTTGCGCCGGCGCGGGCCCGCGTTTAGCGTTTAACCAGAAAATGTAAGGAGTTTCGACAGTCTTATTGGGAAAATGAAAAATGGTCGCCAGTTCTTCGGAACTTAAAACAATCTTATTTCGGCCAAAATAAAACATTGGCAGATAACGATAAATAAAATCCATCATAAAAAGCTTGGGAAATCTAATCTTCCGTTTTTTAAAACCATTTAGATCGCCAGAAAGCTGTTCAAGAGCGCTTTTTATATTATCTAGGTGAGTCTTGGCGGAGGATTCGTCAGTCGAAGAAACAACCACCCGAAGACAAACTTCAAAACCTGGTTTGGAACATTTATTTTCAATTGCTTCCATTTGTTTAGGATCCATTTTATAGCTTGCTTTTTCCGGATCGCTTTCCGATTTTTTAGTCTTAGAAAGGTATTTCCGTCCGGCCGATTTCCAAAAATTGCCCGCGGGCGCGATTATAACTTGAATCGCCGCCCCCTCTCCTTGCCGCATTTTAGCCAAAGCGGAAGTAATAGAAGTTAAGGGGTCGACCGGCAAATCTTTATAAACCTTGATTGGCATAAAAACAGGCGAACGAAACTGATATTCGGCGAAGGCTACCTTTCCATTTTCTGAAAAAATATTATATTCATTTACTTCCTTAATATCGGCCCCGGGATATGCCCCATAAATTTGTTTCTCAATCATATCTCGCAACTTTTGAGGGACGGAAACATAAAAACGAATATCTTCGGGAAGACCAACGATTTCAAAAGAAATATGCTCCTGATTTTTAAGAAAAGAAAATCTGCCCCCTTTATAAAGAGAACTAAAGGAAGAAATCATTTGTTCGGCGGCGTCAATTTTAATTTCATTGTCGCGCGGAACGGCAACCTGCAACAAAACATAACTAAGGGATTTTTTTTCCCTATCACGGTTGCGATACCAAATAAGAAGAGCTTGGCCTAAGATCAAAGACAGAAAAACAAAAACTGTAGTAAGAATTAAAAGACCAAAAAGCAAAGAAAAGTTGCTAAATAAATCAAAAAGTGGATCATTCATTTTCCCTCACCTCGCGAAAAGCGATCTTGTCGCCAAATATTTTTATTAAACGCCGACACCACTCAGTCAGCCAACGAAGAGATTCATTTACTTTTTTAGACAAACCAATTGCGTAAACTGACTTGGTTATTGGTAAAATAATTATTGGGTTTTGCGGAGCCGACGATGAAAGAAGAGGCTGGCCGGCGTCATCGGTAATTGGTTTAGTTAAAGATATCTCCTCCTCAAGTCTTTCAATTAAAGGCTTAACTTCTTCCTTGATTTTAGGTTCCGACTCTATCTCAACAGGAAAATCTTCTTCTTTCGAAAGAAGTTCATTAAGAATTTCTTTTTCGCTTTGTTCAGCATAAGCAGGCATAAATTAATTATACCGCAAAAAGGAAGTATTTAAACATCCAAAGGTATTTACCGAAAAATTACTTTAAACAAAAAATTATATATAGCCCACTATTAAAATTTTCCACCGCTTCTTAACGCTTTTTTAATATCTTCTAATCTCGTTCTTGGGGAAATCAACGAAATAATATTGTCCAATCTTACCCCGCAAGGATGTAAATCCCCATCCTGACTGATTCTTACAGAATAACGGCAAGTCTCAAGACACGCTGAACGACTTGGACAGTATCTATTCAAACAATAATTAATTTTACTATTCTTCACTTGTATCTTGGTTCCAGAATTATCTAAAAGATACTCCAAAAGAAAACGTTGTCTTCTTTTGTTTTTTTTAAACAACAATTGGTTTAATTGTTCCACTAGATTCTCAATAGGCAAATAAAAGCTTTCGCAAGAACCATGGGGCAATAAACGAAAAAACTTAATTGTTATTCTTTTTCTTAAAGCAAGATCAACATAATCACCAACTTCTTCTTCGTTAAACCTACTATAAATTGTATTAACTTTTACCTTAAGACCAACTTTTTTAGCTAATGTTAGGCCCTCCATCGCCTTGTATAATATCTTGCGGCCAGTAATCATTTTATATTTTTCAGGATTTAGCGTATGAATACTAACATTACACCCATCCAAACCGCTCCTATATAAATCGTTTGCCATTTCAGCCAAAATAGTTCCATTCGTTACTAACTTTAGATTCTCTACTTTTGGAAGTCGTTTTAGTCGTCTTATTAAATCGCCAAGTTCTTCTTTACCTACCAAACATGGTTCACCCTGACCAGATATCTTAATTTCTACTCTTGGCCTTTCCGAAGCTAAAATAACTTTTTTAACACATTCAACAATTTCTTTATTATCTAAAGCCCTAAGTCCCTCTTTATGGTAAAAATAATCGCCATGACACCAAGGGCAATTAAGGTTGCATCTTTTTCCCCGGAGGAATTCTCCCCCTTTGAGGGTTTTATCAAGGCGTATCTTGAGAAGCGAATTCACTTTTGCCACTTCCTTGAACTAATGGACAACTCTCTCTTTTCTTTTTGTTGATTACACCTAACTTTTAAAAACACAAACTAACATTTTTTCTATTTCTGCCTCGCACCTACTATTAACTCCGCTGGCCGAAAACTATATTCCCCTTAACATAACATTTGGTATTATTTTTTGCAATTCTTTTTGAAATTCCAAAATTTGTTCTTTTGTATAAGGCTTGATCTTTTTATATTCAGAATCGTAACAATTTTGAGGCTGAAACTGCTGAAGAAACCAAGAGCAATTTTCAATTTTTATTTTACGTTCTTCAAAAATATCTTTTATTTCACCCGCCAATTTAATCAAGTTTTCCCTGCTATGCAAACCGGGAACGATTGTCGTTCGAAACTCGTATTCCAAACCGCTCGTTATAATTTCTTCTACGCTCTTTTTGATTTTTGATTTTAAATTTTGACTTTTAATTTTTGATTTTTGAATTCCGACATATTTATCATAATCTTCAAAATTTCCCTTTAAATCCATACAAAAATAGTCAATCAATTTTTTGTCAATTAACCTGTTAATTATCTGCGGTCTTGTCCCATTTGTATGTATCATTGTCAAAAATCCCATTTGTTTTAATTTGCTTAAAAAATTTTCCAAATCCGCTTGCAAAGTCGGCTCCCCGCCGCTAACAACGATAGCGTCAATCCATTTTCTCCCCTCCTTCAATTCTTTTATAATTGCTTTTTCGGAAAACAGTCTGAGCATTTTAACGTTTTCCGGCTCAATTAAATTAGCATTATGACAAAAAGGGCAGCGAAAATTGCAACCGAGAGTAAAAAAAACCGAAGAAATTTTGCCGGGCCATTCAATAACAGAGGTTTTCAAATAACCGACAATTTGCATAATTAAATTTTTTTGAAAAAACAAAGGCCTTTTTTGTCTCCATTGAAAAGCCACTTACTCTCTAATTTCAAATTCTTTTCTTTGTTCAAACTCAGCTTGTTTGCCATCATTCCACTGTGAAACCGGTCGTAGATATCCAACAATTCGGGAAAAAACCTCGCAGGGCTGGCGTTTTAAAACTTTTTTCTCCATAACCCCCCTTTCATTAATAATTATTAATTAAAGAAATTTAGTTATTTAACTCCCTTTTTTATTCTTCAATCTCAACCTCGAATCCTTCTTTTTCCAGCCTTCCTTTTTCTTCCATAATCTCCTCATCGCACTTTGGACAATACTTATGTTCTCCCGAAAGGTATCCATGTTTTTGACAAACGCTGAAAGTTGGGGAAATCGTATAGTATGGAAGATGAAAATTCTCGGCAATTTTTTTAACCAAAGCCTTAACTGATTTGGTATTGGAAAGACTTTCCCCCAAAAAACCATGAAAAACGGTCCCGCCGGTATATTTGCATTGAAGTTCGTCTTGATGGGTTAAGGCTTCGAAAATATCGGGTGTGTAATCAACCGGAAGTTGAGTGGAATTGGTATAATAAGGTTCAGCTTTCTTTTCTTTAACCGCGCTGTCGTTGGCAAAAATAATATCCTTAAATCTCTTTCGGTCTTCTCGAGCGAAACGATAAGAAGTCCCCTCCGCGGGGGTGGCCTCAAGATTAAAAAGTTGATTGGTTTCTTTTTGATATTGACCTATTCTTTCTCTCATCAAATCTAAAATTTCCAAAGCGAAATCTCTGCCTTCTTTGGTAGCGATATCTTTCCCTAAAAGATTTAAACAAGCTTCATTCATACCGCAAAGGCCAATCGTGTTAAAATGGTTTTTCCAGTATTCGCCAAAACGGGATTTAATTCCTTCAAGAAAATATCTCGAATAGGGATAAAGGCCTTTTTCCGTAAACTCCTCCACCACTCTTCTTTTAATAATTAAGCTTTCTTTGGCCAAATCCATTAAACCAGTTAATCTTTCTTTAAATTCAGTTTTATTTTTTGAAAGATAACCAATTCTAGGCATATTGATGGTTACCACTCCAATCGAACCAGTCAACGGATTGGCCCCGAAAAGACCTCCGCCCTTTTTTCTTAGTTCTCGATTATCCAAGCGCAGACGGCAACACATGCTTCTGGCGTCCTCCGGTTTCATGTCGGAATTGATAAAATTGGAAAAATAGGGAATGCCGTATTTCCGCGTCGCCTCCCAAAGATTCTCCAAATAAGGATTTTCCCAATCAAAATCCTTTGTGATATTTATCGTTGGAATCGGAAACGAAAAAACCCTTCCCTGCGCGTCTCCTTCAAGATAAACCTCTCCCAAAGCTTGATTAAAAATATTCATTTCCTTTTGAAACTCCCCATAGGTTTTATTTTGCAATTGACCGCCGATAACAACTGGTTCCTTTGCCATTGTCGAGGGAACCACAAAATCAAGAGTAATATTGGAAAATGGCGTTTGGAATCCAACCCGCGTTGGAACGTTCATATTAAACATAAACTCTTGTATCGCTTGCTTAACCTCTGAATAATTTAGCTTGTCATAGTAAATAAAAGGCGCCATAAGAGTATCAAAATTTGAAACAGCCTGAGCGCCAGCAGCTTCCCCTTGAAGAGTATAAATAAGATTGGTAAGCTGACCCAAAGCTGTTCTTAAATGTTTTGGCGGTTTAGAATAAATCTTGCCCGGAACGCCGCCAAATCCCTTAATCAAGAAGTCCCGCAAATCCCAACCACAGCAATAAGCGGCGAGAATAGCAAGATCGTGTATGTGCAAGTCTCCGCTGGTGTGAGCCTCGCCTATTTCTTTAGAATAAATCTGATTCAACCAATAGTTGGAAGTAACCAGGCTAGCCACATGATTGTTAAGCCCCTGAAGAGAATATGTCATATTGCTATTTTCTTTTACACGCCAATCCAGCCTCTGAAGATAGTTTTTAATCAACTCGTCACTATCTATAAGACTATTAATATCCCTAATTTTTCGATGAAGTTCGCGATAAAGGATAAAAGCCTTCGCGACAGCGACTTTGCGATTTTTGATAAGAACTTCTTCGACTATATCTTGAATTTGTTCCACCTGGGGAATTGTATGACCGTCAAAACGTTTTTCCAAAATTTCCACCACCTGATTAGTCATTTCTTCAGTTTTTTCCCGATTCATTTCCCCAACCGCTCTCATGGCCTTAAAAATGGCATTATAAATTTTCTGACAATTAAAAGGAACAATCCTTCCATCTCTTTTCTGAATTTTCTTAACAATAGAAGTTTTTCTCATTTTTAAAACCAAAAAATTTTTAAAGTGAAACCATTATTGCCTTTTTCCCTTAATGGTTGTCAACAGGCAATTTTTATATCAAAACAAATCAAAAATGGTGAAATAGTCCAATATTTAGGAAAGATTTTAAGGTCTATTGGTAAATAACTAAAAGATAGTTTTTAAAATGAGGAAAAAATTAACTCGTCTAAAAAATAACAAATTAAATATTTCTTAATCTTTCCTGAAGATCCTGGTTGAACCTTAAAAGATCGTTTAAAGCGGATTTTCCTTCTGGAGAAACTTTTTCCTCAAGTTCTTTTAAAATTTCTTTATGCTTAAGAACCGCTTTTTTGGGTTTTTCAATTATTTCCATCGATATTTGCTTCCCCTCGTTTTTCGCCCTTTCAATCTCCCATAGTGCCCTTTCAAGATATTTTTCTCCCTTAATTAAAGTGGAAATGCCTAAAGCAACTTTATTTCCCTCGATTAACGCTTTTCCCGCCCCAATTCTTTTGTCAGAATAGAGGATTAAAAGTTCAATCCGATCAGTGCGATTAGTTGTTAACCAAAACCAAACTCGATCTCTAATCATCTTTATTTTGTAAAAAGGGCTGTCGGGAAGAATTCCGGGATAAGGCATTGGGTACTCAACGCTGGCGTTAGAATCAGGCGGCTCGGAAGGAGAAACGGTAAAAGTTAAGGTAGCGGCCGCAAAACTTGAATGTACATAAACGGATTCTTGAAGAGAAATAAAAAGAACGCTCGACCCAAAAAGAAGAAGAATTAAAATAAAAAAAATTTTTTTAAACATCGAGTAGAAAGAATTATACTCTACGAAGCCTTTTGATTGTCAAATTTCTTCGGCTATTGTTCGGGTAACTAATCTCAAACCACAAAATTAATCAAACGACCTGGTATAAAAATAACTTTTTTGATTTTTTTCCCTTCAACAAATCCCCTAACCCGTTTGCTTTCTAAGGCCAATTTTTCAACTTCGCTTTGACTTTCGGAAACTGAACTTTTAATCGCAACTTGATCCCGCAACTTACCATTAACCTGAATAACAATAGTAACCGTTTCCTCAATTAAATGCGCAGAGTCAAACTCTGGCCAAGAAGTAGTATGAATTGAAAACGGTTTCTCAAGTTTAGCCCAAAGTTCTTCTGTGATAAAAGGCGCAAAGGGCGCGAGAATTTGTAAAAATTTTTCAAGATCTTCTCTCGACAACCCCTCGCCCTGCCAAATATTCACAAACTCCATCATGGCGGCAACCGCTGTATTAAATTTAAAATTTTCAATATCTTCGCCAACTTTTTTAATTGTTTGATGCAATTTTGCCTCAACGTTTTTTTGACTCTTTATCGGAGCATTCTCTAAACTTTTAAGAGCAAATGACCAAACCCTTCTTAAAAAACGATAAACCCCCTCTAAGCTTTCTTGACTCCAAGCCATTGTCGCGTCAAAAGGACCGATAAACATTAAATATGTTCTTAAGGCGTCTGCCCCAAAAGCTTCAATAATCTCGTCTGGATTGATAACATTTCCCCTAGACTTGCTCATTCTCTGCCCATCCGGACCAAGAATTACCCCATGCGACAATCTTTTGCGATAAGGCTCCGGATAATTTTTCGGAACAACGCCAATATCCCACAAAAATTGATAAGTAAAACGCGAATAAAGCAAATGAAGAGTATTGTGTTCGTCTCCTCCGACATAAACATCAACAGGAAGCCAATATTCCGCTTTCTTTAAATCAACTAAAGCCTTGTTGTTCTTAGGATCGATATAACGCAAAAAATACCAATCCGAGCCGGCCCAATTTGGCATAGTGTCTGTTTCTCTTTTTGCCGGTTTGCCGCACTTGGGACAAATAGTATTAACCCACTCTGTAACTGCCGCGAGCGGAGATTCTCCTGTATCTGTTGGTTTATAGTTCTTTACCTTGGGCAACTGAACCGGTAAATCTTCCTCCGGCACCGGAACTTCTCCGCAATCGGAACAATAAATAATAGGAATTGGCTCTCCCCAGTAATGTTGGCGAGAGAAAATCCAATCGCGAAGATGATAAGAAACCGCTTTCTCTCCGACTCTTTTTTCCTCCAACCAAGAAATAGCTTTTTTAATCGCCTCAGTGGGAGTAAGCCCATTCCATAAAGGACTATTAATTGTTGTTCCGCGATTTACCTCAACATAAGCTTCTTTCTCAAAATTCCAAGATTCGGGAGGATTTATAACCGGAACAATGGGAAGATTGTATTTTTTAGCGAAAGAATGATCTCGTTCATCGTGGGCGGGAACAGCCATAATTGCCCCGGTTCCATAACTTGATAAGACAAAATCTGAAATCCAAATTGGAATTTCCTTGCCGGTGGCGGGATTAATCGCGTAAGCGCCCGTAAAAACGCCAGTCTTTTCTTTAATTAATTCGGTTCGTTCTAATTCCGATTTTTTACTTGAAGCGATAAGATACTCTTCAACCTCTTTTTTTTGTTTCGAAACGGTAATTTTCTCTACCAATTTTAATTCCGGCGCCAAAACCAAAAAAGTCGCTCCATATAGAGTATCCGGCCTGGTGGTAAATACCGTTATAAAATCTTCTTCTCCAACCTTTAATTTTTCGCTTTTTATTTTAAACTTAATTTTCGCCCCCTCGGACCGCCCAATCCAATTAATTTGAGCCGCCTTTACCTTTTCAACAAAATCTGTGTATTTTAACCCTTCAATCAACCTATCGGCGTAATCAGTAATTTTTACTACCCATTGTTTAATTTTTCGACGCGAGACTTCCGCGCCGCACCGTTCGCATTTATTATTTATAACCTCCTCGTGAGCCAAACCAACCTTGCAGCTCGGACACCAATTTATTGGCATCTCAGATTTTCTAGCTAGGCCTTTTTTATACCATTGTAAAAAAATCCATTGAGTCCAACGATAATATTCTGGATCAATCGTCGCTATTTCTCTTTGCCAATCAACCGAAAGACCCAATCTTTTAGCCTGTTTTTTTGAATTTTCTATATTTTTAACCGTGGTAACCATTGGGTTGATGCCGGTTTTAATGGCATAATTTTCAGCCGGAAGGCCAAAAGCGTCCCAACCCATCGGCGTTAAAACATTAAAACCTCTCATCCGACAAAAACGAGAATATACATCGGTTCCGGTAAAAGTAAAGGCGTGGCCAATATGAAGTCTCTCCCCGGAAGGATAAGGAAATTCAAACAAAATATATTTTTTAGGCTTAGAGTCAAAGTCGCAGGCGCGGTAAATTTGAGCCTCTTCCCAACGATCAATCCATTTCTCTTCGTTTTTTTGGGGATCGTATTTATCTTCTTTTTTCATAAAAAATTACTAACTAATTAGTTTTAATTAAATGGCGGGCACGATTCCTAAAGAAATAAGAATGGTTAATATAATGGCGCCAACAATTGAAACGCCAGCAAAACCGACAACAAACATCAAAAGAATAGAAAAAAAATTAGAAACAGTATTTTTGCTCGACATATAAAATATTATACCGTAAAATCTATATCGAAAACAAACAAACCCCTCTTCTTTTAGCCACCCCCATAAAAATAACCCGGCCGTTTTCCTCTTTGGTAGTATAATATCTTATGGCCCAAAAAAAGAAAAAGGGAGTAAAAAACAATAAAGTGTTCAACAAAAAAATAAGATTTTTTTGTCTTCAGTTTTTCGTTATCTTGGCCGTTTTCTTTCTTTCTTTTTTTTATTTCTTTATCCTCAACGATCTCCCTTCCCCCACAAAACTCTCCACGATTGACAATTATCCAATGTCAACTAAAATTTTAGACCGCAACGGAAAATTGCTTTATGAAATTTTTGTAAACCAAAACAGAACGCCCATAAAACTTTCCGAACTGCCCGCATATGTTAAACAAGCAACTATCGCGGCCGAGGACCGCGATTTTTACAAACACAAAGGGTTTGCGATAAAAGGAATCCTAAGAGCAATCTATAACACTGTTTTTCACCAAAAACTACAAGGAGGATCAACCATTAGTCAACAATTGGTTAAAAACGGTCTGTTAAATCAAGAAAGAACGCTTAGGCGAAAAATAAGAGAAGCCTTTTTAACCTTAATTGTGGAAACCATATACTCAAAAGATACTATTTTAGAAATGTACCTTAACCAAACACCCTACGGAGGAACCGCCTACGGTATCGGGGCGGCTAGTCAGATGTACTTTAATAAACCAGCCAAGGATTTAACGCTGGCAGAGGCGGCGCTTTTGGCGGGACTGCCCGCCTCGCCAACCCGCTATTCTCCTTTTGGCGCAAATCCGGAACTAGCAAAAAAAAGACAAGAATACGTCCTTGAAGAAATGTTAAAAGCGGGAAACATTACTAAAGAAGAAAAAGACAAAGCTTTGTCCGAAGAACTAAAATTTGCTAGTCATGGACGCGGAATTAAAGCGCCTCATTTTGTTATGTATGTCAAAGATCGTTTGGTAGAAAAATATGGACAAAAAAAAGTCGAACAAGGAGGGCTAAGAGTATATACCACGTTAGATCTTGAAATCCAAGAACTCGCGGAAACTGCGGTCGCCTCGGAAGTGGCAAAACTCAAAAAAGAAAAGGTTTCCAACGGCGCGGCTTTGGTAACCAACCCTAAAACTGGGGCGATTCTTGCCATGGTTGGATCAAAAGATTATTTTGCAAAAGATATTGATGGAAACTTTAATGTCGTAACTTCTCTTCGCCAACCCGGCAGCGCAATTAAACCTTTAAATTATGCCGTAGCGATTGAGAGAAAAATTTTAACCGCCGCCAGCCCAGTTTTGGACCTTCCAACTTGTTTTATCGTTAACGGACAAAAACCTTATTGCCCCCAAAACTATGACGGCCAGTTCCACGGAGCGACTCAGCTTAGATTCGCGCTAGGAAATTCATATAATATTCCGGCGGTAAAAGTCTTAGCTCTAAACGGCCTTGAGAATTTTATTGCCTCCGCTTCGGCTTTTGGAATCACAACTTTCAAAGACCCCAAACAATATGGGCTTTCTTTAACTCTTGGCGGCGGAGAAGTCAGAATGACAGATATGGCGACCGCTTTCGGGGTCTTAGCCAATAGCGGAAAAAAACAAAATCTTTACAGCATCGAAAGAGTTGAGGATTCAACCGGAAAAGTGCTCGAAGAACATAAAAATCAAGAAGGAGAAAGGGTAATTTCGGCGGAAACAGCTTATATTATAAGCAAAATTCTCTCAGACAACGAAGCCCGTCAGCCAATGTTTGGCCCATCTTCCTACTTAGTTGTCAAAAATCATCCTGAAGTATCGGTTAAAACCGGAACAACAAATGAAAAAAAAGACAACTGGACAATTGGGTACACTCCATCTTATTTGGTGGCGGTCTGGGTGGGAAACAATAAAAATCAATCTATGAGCGCGGTCGCTTCCGGCATAACCGGCGCCTCGCCCATTTGGAACAAAATAATAAGTTCAATTCTTTCAATCGAAGATAAAAAAGCCGGGAAAATTGTCCGAGAACAATTTGCTAAACCAGAGGGAATAGTAGAGGCGTCAATTTGCGCGTTAAGCGGACTACTCCCCGGCGATTCAGGCTGTCAAGTAAGACAAGAATATTTTATCGAAGGAACAGTTCCGCAAGAAACCGAAAAATTGCCAAAACAAATTTTAATAAATAAGCTTTCGGGTCAAGCAGTTCAACCCGGACAAAATATTCCGCTTGAAAATATTGAAATACAAGAACGCCCAATAATAACCGATTTTACAAACTCGATTTTGTGCCTTGATTGTCCTTTTGCGACAGAAGCGGCAATTTTAGACGCAAAAACATTAAAAAAGTAGCCCTAATCCTAACTCGCAAACAGTTTTTGAAAATTCTTCCCCTCTTCAATTTTCTAAATTCTTGGGTTAGAATACGACCATGAAAAGGACAGGTAATAGCGCTCTTTCTTTCTTTTCAAAAATAGGAAATCCCTTGCTTCGGTTGCTCTTTGTTTTAATTTACTTTTTAATTTTTTCTTTGGCCGGCATAAAAAAGATATTCTCTTCTTTTGCCTCAAGATTAAAAGAAAAAACAACCAAAAAATCCCATACCATTCTGCTTTTTTCTCAAAAAAATAAAATATCTCAAAAAATCAAGCGGCCAAAATTAACTTTTCCCAAAATTAAACTTTTGCCCAAAATTCCTTCCTTTAACTTGCCAATAAAGTTAATTAGTTTTTTTATGGGGGGAGCAACTTCTCTTTTTTTTATGTACTTCTCGTTTACCCCAATTTTTAAAGATCTTCCCTCGCCTCAACGACTAGCCCAGCACGACTTAAGTCTAACAACAAGGATTTATGATCAAAATAAAAAATTGCTCTATAAAATATATCGAGAAAAAAATAGAACTTTCGTCCCGTTATCCGAACTTCCGCCCTACTTAATTCAGGCAACCATCGCAATTGAAGACAAAAATTTTTATCATCATCAAGGGCTATCGCTAAATGGAATTATTAGGGCCGCTTATCAAAATATTATTCTCGGTAAAAAAACCGGAGGGTCGACCATTACTCAACAGCTTATTAAAAACACTCTTTTATCTTCGGAAAAGACATGGCGCAGAAAAATAAAAGAAGCGATATTGGCTGTTTTAACAGAAAAAAAATATTCAAAAAATCAAATTCTTGAAATGTATTTAAATGAAGTTGGTTACGGAGGCGCAACTTATGGGATTGAAGAAGCGGCGATAAAGTATTTTGGAAAACACGCCAAAGAATTAACCCTGCCGGAAGCGGCGCTTTTGGCGGGACTGCCCGCTTCGCCCACTCGATATTCTCCTTTTGGCAATCATCCCAATTTAGCAAAAGAACGTCAAGCGTTGGTTCTTAATCGAATGGTTGAAGACAAATACATTTCCGAAGAAGAAGCGAAAGAAGCCAAAGAAAAAGGCATTGTTTTTGCCCCTCAAGGGAATGAAATTCTCGCGCCTCATTTTGTCTGGTATGTAAAAGATATCTTGGTTCAAAAATACGGCGAAAAAAAAGTCGAAGAGGGAGGGCTCGAAGTAACTACTAGCTTAGATTTAGATATTCAAAACATAGCGCAAGAAGTGGTCAAGAACGAAATTAAAAAACTTGGCAACCTTCATATTACTAACGGCGCGGCTTTGGTAACCAACCCTAAAACTGGGGCGATTCTTGCCATGGTTGGATCAAAAGATTATTTTGCAAAAGATATTGACGGAAACTTTAATGTGACAACCTCCCCCCGTCAGCCCGGAAGCGCAATTAAGCCGGTCAATTATTCAATTGCCTTGGAAAATGGTTTTACGCCCGCTACCTTAATTGATGACTCGCCAATAGTTTATCAAATTCCCGGACAACCGCCTTATATTCCTAAAAACTATGACCTTAAATACCATGGCCCAACTCCTTTGCGTGTCGCCTTGGGATCTTCCTATAATATTCCCGCCGTTAAAATTTTAGCGGCCTTTGGGGTTAAAAAAATGGTAGACAGAGGAAAAGAAATGGGAATTACCACCTGGGAAGACCCGTCGCGATTCGGCCTTTCCTTAACCCTCGGAGGAGGAGAAGTAAAAATGACAGATATGGCCGTAGTTTATGGAGTTTTAGCCAATAACGGAATTAGAGTTGATTTAAATCCCATACTCGAAGTAAAAGACAATACAGGAAAAATCCTAGAAAAAAATGATCACGGAAAAGAAACGCCCGTATTAAACCCGGGCATTGCCTTTCTTCTGACCAACATTCTTTCCGACAATAGCGCCCGAACTCCGGCTTTTGGACCAAATTCGCAACTTAATATTCCCGACCGACAAGTGGCGGTCAAAACGGGAACAACCCAAAACATGCGCGACAACTGGACAATAGGCTATACTCCTTCTCTTTTAACCGCTGTTTGGGTGGGTAATAACGATAACTCTTCTATGAGTTATGTCGCCTCGGGTGTAACGGGAGCGTCTCCCATCTGGCGAAAAATTATGGACAAACTTTTAAAAGACAAACCAAAAGAAGATTTTCCAACGCCAAATGAAGTAAAAGCAATTCAAATTTGTCAGACCACAGGAACTCTTCCTTGCGCAGGTTGCCCCTTAATAAAAACTGAATATTTTATTGAAGGGACAGAACCCAAAACAGCTTGCAATCCAGCCGCTTGGAATTTTTATATAACCCCTACTCCAAATCAATAATTTCCTGCGTGACGCAAATAAACCGCCCGATTCCCTTTTTATCTATAAAATTTTAATTAACTTACAGCTGATTAATCAATTCTTTCTTCTTTTCTATAAACTTTTGATATTTTTTTTCAATCTTTTTTTTGCGGTTTTGAAATTTTTTAATATAAAAATCCCTATTTTTAAAAACCGACAAAGCTCTCTCCAAAAGCGCGTCGTCTTTCAGTTTGTTTAAAGAAACAACCAGTTCGGGAGAATTAATAAATTTGGCAAAACTTTTATTTCTTATATCATACGCGATATTAACGGCCGGAGTTTCAGCTCCAAAAGCAATAACACAGGAGTGAAGCATCATTCCAATAATCAAATCGAGCCTGCGATAAACATATTTCTGTTCACAAATGGGCAAATCGACAATTTTCATTTTGGGAATTCTTAATTCATGAAGAATATTTTTTTCGCCCGGATGATGCAAAAGATAATAAATTTCAGCATTGTAATTCTCAATAAACCATTCAGCAGTCCTTCTATACGAAAAAATAATTTCTTCCTGCCACCTGCCAAACCCTAACCATCCAGAATAGTTTAAATTTAACCCTATTTTTAAAGCCTCCCCCATCTTAAAATTTTCAGGCTCGTCTTCTCTCAAAAAAACAGCGGGATCGCCAATTACATCAACCGTTTCCTTTTTTAGACCGTTGGCTGTTAAAAAATTTTTGGTGTAGTAGTCTCTAACTCCAATAAGACTAGCTTTTCGACAAAGATAAACAATGCTTTCTTTTTCTTCGGGATAGAGTTTCCTAGAACCTACTTCTCTAATATAGCCAACGCCAAAAATAATGATTGGAATTTTGATTGAATCGATAACTTTTTTGTCAAAGGGCAGAAAGTAGCGATAAAAAATTCCGCCGCCGCCAATAACAAGAATGTCTTGGCTATTAATTAACTCAATAATATCTTTATTGGCTTTTTTTAACGTCTCAACGGGAAGGTCGACTATCTCTACGTTACCAAAGGCGTTCCTTAAAATATCCTGAACGGCAAGGACGATCCCAACGTCGCCTTTGTTAAGCTGATCCCAAACATGAATATGGGCTATTTTAATCATTTAGTCTTTCTTAACCTAATTTCTTTTTTATATCAAAAAAAAGGTTTTTAAGAAAGAGAAGATTATAATCACTACTCGCGCAGTTCAAAAATTTTCTTGCTTATTTCTGGGAGAACTTTCTTTGCTTCAATTTCATTAACGTTTTCAGAAATAATGACTAAAATATAAGGCTTGGGGGCAAAAATAATACCCGCATCGGAAATAACCCCCACTTCTGTTCCAATTTTATGGGCAACTTTTATTCCTTTTGGCAAACCCGCCGGAATGCGATCTTCCCAAATTGTATTAGTTAAAAAATTAAGAAGTTCATTGCGATTTTCGTTTGTGAGAACTTTTTCAGAATATAGTTTTCGAAAAAAAATACCAATATCTTCGGGCGAAGTTTCGTTTTCCGCAAAGGAAGTATTTCTCATCCCAAGATTTTCGATAACTGCCTGTATCTTAGTCGCGCCTAGCGTCCGAGAAATAATATTAAAAGCGGTATTGTCTGATTGTTGTCCCATCAACTCAATCATTTTCCGATAAGAAATTGAATAACCTGCTGGTTTATATTGTAAAGAACCGGCGCCGCCTCGAATATCTGTTGCTTGCAATTTATAAATTTGATCTAAGTTAATATTGCCTTTTTCCGCTTCTTTGTAAAAAGCCAACATTACCGGCAGTTTTATTAAAGAAGCGGCCGTAAATTTTCTAGAACCGTTAATCTCGAAACTATCTTTTGTCGTCAAATCCTCAAAATAAACTCCATACTCTCCCCTTAAAGGCTCAAGTATTTTCTCAATTTCTTTTTTTTCTTTCGTAAGCTTAGGTGTTGGCGTTGGAGTCGAAGTCTGAATAAATTGTTTAGAAACAACAGCGTCTGTCTTGCTTAAACGCTCAATCCATTTCGGAAATTCTCGAAAAATGATTGAAAGAAAGGTAAAAAAAATAGTCCCCAGAAAAAGACAAACGAGAATCCATCTTGCCCTTTTCTTTTCTGAATCCAAATTTTCTTGTTTCATTTTAAAAAATTTTACACTTAAAAAGCCCTTTATTATACCCCGCGCGACTTATCATATTTCAAAAAAATTTCTGGCCGAGGCTTATCAATAACCTTTCCAAAAAGCCAAGCGTCAAGTCCAAACCAAGATGTTCTTTCAAATCCCTCCTCTAAAAAACCCATTTTTTTGTAAATTGACCTGTTGGTTTCCGACTGAGTTGTCAACATAAGTTTGTGAACGCCGTCTCTTTTAGCCTCTTTTTCCCAAGCTTGAACCAACATTTTCCCTATTCCCCTGCCTCTATATTGACAAACAACCCCTATCCAAGGCGTATAACTTACTCCTCCATATGGTTTATCTATAACCAAAAAACCAATAATCCTTCGCCCATCTTCAGCAATCAGGACTTTATAAATACCGTTTTGCGTCTTATCTTTAAACACATCAAGAGAAAAGTCGTAATTTATAAAATAATCAATAAGCTCGGGAGAATATTCAGGAAACCCTTCTTTTAGGACTTCGACAAAAACTTGATGAAATTCCTCGATTCTACCTTCGGATAATAATTTAATTTCCATTTTAATTTTCGAACAATTTAAGTATCCTTTATTATAATTTTATCTCTTCAATTCTAAGGTTTTCCTTCGGCCAATTTCTCAAATCTTCAACCCTTAAGATACCCTTTTTAGCGCCAACTTGAGAAACAACAGATGAAGCGTTGGCCGCCGCCAAATAAAGGCAATCCCAAAGAGATAATTCTTTAATAAAACCGGCTACCAGTCCCGAACCAAAACTATCTCCCGCCCCGGTTGCTTCTAGACGAGGGCTATCTTCAAAGATTCCGGAATGCAACCAAGTTTGAGACGAATTATTCCAAAGATAAGCGCCATTTCGATCATCGGTAATCACTATATACCGACAAGGAAGTTTTTGAGCCTTTTTTAAAAGCTCTTTTATCTCAACGTTCTCGCTCTGAAACCCTAAAAGCTCCATCATTTCTTCTTTGTTTAAATTTAATTGAGTAATATTGGGAAGCAAAGAAAAAATCCTGTGCCTTTGCTTTAACTCCCTTCCGCCGGGATTCCAAGAAATTTTAGACTGAGGATATTCTTTAATTAATCGCGACACAATATCAATATTTCCTTCTAACGAAGAAATATAAAACCATTTAGCCAAAAGTTTGCTCCATGGAACACTAGATACTTCCAGTCTTGTTGGGCCGCGATAAACAAGAATGGTTCGATTATTTTCTGTCCAAAGAATTGTAGAATAATCAGAATAAATGTCATCCCGCGCGCAAAACGAAGTGTCAACTCCTTCTTTTTCTAAAGTTTCCAATATTTTATTGCCGCCAAAATCATTTCCAATTTGTATTACCGAGGCAACTTTTAATCCCTGACGGGCAAACGTTACCGCAGAATTGGTTCCTCCGCCTCCGGTATCAAAATAAATCTCTTCGACTTCCAGTTTGGCTCCCGAGCGAATACAAATTTCGTTATGATTAGTCTCTATTGCCGAAGATTTTAGAAAAACGTCTAAAGTTGCCGTTCCAAAAGTAATAACATCATACATAATGACAATTATTAATCTAAAATCTTAATAACCCCAAATAACTCTTTTTAATTTCTCCGCCGTCTCCAGCGGTCTTTCTGCCTGCCAAATATTTCGACCAACCGCCAAACCTATCGCGCCCGCTGATAAAACTTCTTTCGCCATACGCAAAAAATCTTCTTCTGGCAATTTAAGGCCGCCCATAACCACAACTTTGGTTTTCCCCGCCGCTTCTACCGCCCATTTGAAAGTCTCAATCTCTCCCGTATAACGAATTTTTACAATATCCGCCCCCAATTCCAACCCAACCCTTGCCGCATACGCAATTATTTGCGGATCGTTTTCATTTGAAACATTTCTTCCTCTTGGATACATCCAAGCAATAACAGGAATTCCCGCTCTTTCAGCTTCTTCCTCAATTTTGCCAAATTCTTCAATCATCTTAGCCTCATATTCACTGCCTATATAAATTGTATAACCTACCGCTGAAGCGCCATAAGAAAGAGCCTCTTTTATACTGCAGACCTGAGGAGAATAAGGATCTTGATCCTTAATTAAGTTGGTTTTGCCGTTGAGTTTAACAATTAAAGGTACTTTAAAAACGGAAGGATCGTAATATTTCTCGGCAATTCCTTTTTGAAAAATGACACCTGTAAAAAATCCGGAATCGGCGATTTCTAAAATTTTTTGAGGATCAACGTTTTCATCGTTAAAATCCGTTGGTCCGTGTTCCATGCCTTGATCATAAGCCAAAAACAAGGCTTTGCCGTCTTTGGTAATTTTGTCTAAGTCAACGCCTTTCATTCATTTAGCGCCAATCAAATTTGGCGGAATTTGTCCTTTTAATGCCGCCACAATATTTTTAGCTGCCATAATGGCCATTTCATCCCGAACCGCCCTTATTGACGAGGCAATATGCGGAGTTAAAACCACATTTGGCAAACCGCAAAGCTCAGGATTAACCGCCGGTTCATATTCATAAACATCTAATCCTGCTCCCGCCAACTTGCCGCTCTTGAGAGCTTCCACTAGCGCCCATTCGTCCACAACTCCACCTCTTGAAGTATTGATAAGATAAGCGCGATTCTTCATTTTCGCCAAAGAGTCGGAATTAATTAAATGATAAGTTTCAGGGGTAAGCGGAACATGCAAGGAAACAATATCCGCTTCCCGCAGTAGATTTTCCAAGCTCAGATATTCAATACCATAAGTCTTTTCCGCTTCTTCGTCGCGGTTTCTTTTGTTATAAATTACGCGCAGTCCCAATCCTCGCAGCATTGCCGCCACCTTCATCCCAATCTGCCCCAAACCCACCAACCCGACAGTTTTTTCACTCAGCTCTTCACCCAAAAAAATTTCCGGTTTCCAACCGCCAAAATTGCCCTTGCGGGCAAACTCGTCACCCTCCACAATCCTCTTAAGAACCGCAAAAATTAAACCAAGAGTATGCTCCGCCACGGCTTGGCCGGATCTCTCGCTTGGAGTATTGGTAACAAAAACTCCCTTCTCTTGAGCCGCTTTTACGTCGATATTGTCAAAACCAACTCCATAATTAGCGATAATTTTAAGCTGCGGACCGGCCGCCTCGATAATATCTCGAGTAATCTTGTCTAAAATTAGACAATAAATTGCGTCCGCGCCTTTGACAAAATCTTTAAGCTCAGATTGCGTAAATAATCTTTCGGTCGGGTTGCCGACAACTTCCAGACCGGCATCTTCTAGAACGTCAATGCCCACCCTTGGAATTTTACTCGTTACCGCTACTTTCATTTTTTGATTAAATTATATTTTATTTTTTATTCTTTCGTTTTATTTATCTGAAATCTTCTTTAAAAATCCTAATAATATTCTCCGCGTTTAGACCGTGTTTATCAAGTAGCTCGTCATAACTTCGAGCGGATTCGCCAAAACTATCCTGTAATCCTAAAATTTTTACCGGCGCGGGATACTCTTGGGCTATTAATTCAGCCACCGCCGACCCCATCCCCCCGTAAACAGAATGTTCCTCTAGCGTCACTACTCGTCGAGTTTTTTGAACTGATTTTAAAATTGTTTCTTTATCCAAGGGTTTTATGGTATGCAAATTAATAACTTCCGCGTCTAACTCCTCCGCCGCCAAAAGCGCCTCGCTTAATAAACTGCCGCAAGCAACAATCGTCGCCCCCCTTCCTTCCCTTATTATTTGAGCCTTGCCGATTTCAAAATCATCCTCTTCTTTGGTAATTATCGGCGTCTCTGCCCGAGAAAGGCGCAAGTACATCGGCCCCTGCTTTTTGGCCATCTCAAAAACGGCTTTTTTGGTTTGAAAAGCGTCTGCTGGACAGACAACAGTCATTCCCGGCAAAACCCGCGCCAAAGCGATATCTTCAACGCTTTGCGCGCTAGCGCCATCGCCATGATTGCTCAGCCCGCAATGCGAACCTACTAATTTGACATTGGCATTATTCTGGCAAACAGAAACGCGAATTTGATCAAAACATCGGCCGGGAAGAAAAACCGCAAATGAAGCGCAAAACGGTATCATTCCTTCTAGGGCCAAACCGGCGGCAATGCCAATCATATTGGCCTCAGCCACCCCCACATTAATGAATCGATCAGAAAATTTTTCGGCAAAATTATTTAACCGAATTGACGGACCTAAATCAGCCGTTAAAACAATAATATCCGGATTTTTTTCGCCCAATTCCAATAACGCTTCTCCAAAAGCGTCTCTCATAGATTTTTTTATTATTAAATTCTCCATAAAATTATTCTAGTTCTTCCATTGCTCGCCGATATTCATCCTCGCTTAAAGTGGCGGAGTGATATTTATTATTGCCTTCCATAAAAGAAACACCCTTGCCTCTAACCGTTCGACAAATAACCACCTTTGGCTTGCCGTTTCGATTATTAAAATTGCTAAACGTAGAAAGAAGACCCCTAATTTCGTGACCGTTGGTTTGATAGACATCCCAGCCAAACTGACGATATTTTTCTATTAACGGCTCCGTATCTAAAACCTCTTTAGTCCATCCGCCAATCTGCATTCCGTTTTGATCAATAACTAAATTAAGATTTTCGAGTTTATGGTGCGCGGCAAACATAACCGCTTCCCAATGCGAACCCTCGTCTTGTTCTCCGTCTGAAGACAAAACAACAACCTTAAATTTTAAACCATGTTTATATCTTGAGCTTAAAGCCATGCCGATACCGATAGACAATCCTTGTCCTAAAGATCCGCTTGAAGTTTCTACCCATTCTGAATAAAGCAACGAGGGATGGCCCTGAAGGGAACTGCCAAAATCTCTTAGCGTTCTCAAAATTTCTTCATTAAAAAAACCCATCTCTGCCAAAACCGCGTAATAAGAAGGGGCGTAGTGTCCACACGAGAGTATAAAACGATCTCTTTTGGGATTTTTGGGAAATCTGGGATCAATATTTAAAATTTGGCCCAAAAACAAAGCGGTAAAAATATCCGCAGAAGACAAACAGCCGCCGGGATGGCCTGAACCTGCTCTATAAATCATTTCTATGGCATTCCGTCGAATCTTTTGCGCAATTTTTTCAAGCTCGGAGACGGTTAAAGGAAGCATCGATTTATTATACATTATTTAGTAAAAAGATAAATAAAATTATTTATCCCAACGCCTTAATTTCTCTTAAGACATCTTGAGGAGTAATAACAATGCGATAAACAAGAATTTCTTCCGGGCGAAGAAGCATTCCCCGACCAAAAGCTTCAAGAATATCATGCCAAAAAGCGCCAAATAAAATTAATGGTTTATGTTTGCCAAAGTAAAGACGAGCCAGCCCCCAAGCCATGCCAAATTCAGAGATCGTTCCAGTGCCGCCGTTAAAAAGAACGTAAACATCGCCCATTTCTAAAAGTTTCAAGGTCCTGCTAACATAGTCGTCCAACACAATTTCTTCATCCATTGGATTATTGGGGTCTCTTCCTTCAAAATGAGTCATGTCTTTGGGATTAAAAGTAACCCCGACACACCTTCCTCCGCCCGCCTTAGCCCCTTCAGAGGCGGCCCTCATCACTCCAGGTCCGCCCCCATTAACAATAAGGTAGCCATGTTGCGCCAAAAGTTTGGCGGTTTGAAAAGCGCCATCATAATCCAAACTGCCGGGTTTAACTTCTGAAGAACCAAAAAAAGTAACGTTTTTAATCATTTTCTCTGAAATAAAATAAAACTTAATCTTAACTCTAGCGACTTCCTGCTTAAAATTTAAAAAATTAAGAAAATTGCTTCCTTATAATCAATAATAGAGTAAATTAGTCAATTTTGCCAGAAAAAGTTAGGCGGCCAATAATTTTGCCTATTAACTTTTATTATTAAAACAATACCAAATTCTATAAAATCTATCCATTTATTGAACTGATTAATTCTTGGTATCTTAGTAAAAGGTCGGGGAATTGCCAAAAATGCTCGCCAATATAAAAAATTTCTGCCCCCGCCCGCCTGCATAAAGCAATATTATTTTCATCAAGACCGCCATCAACCGCAATCTGTACCAAATCCCCGACAATCATCTTTATTCTTTTAATCTTCTCTAAAACTTTAGGATTAAATTCTTGTCCGCCCTCTCCCGCCTTGACAGACAAAAGCAAAATAACATCCGCTTGATGATAAAGATCCTCTGAAACGGCTTCTACGGGCGTTTCCAAATCCAAAGCCAAACCAACCCTCATCCCTCCTTCAATCGTCTCGTTGATAAACTTTTGAATATCATACATCATCTCAACCTGACCGATAAGCCGATCTGGAAAAACTTCAAGCGCCCGGCGAACCCATTCTTCCGGTTCTTTTACCATCAAATGCAAATCTGTTATCAAACTGTTTTCCTGATTCTTTAAAATTTCGATGGGAACAGTTTCTTTGGGAGCGAATTTGCCATCAATAATATCAATCTGAACCCGCGGACAAACGCCCTGAAGACTTTGTATTTTAGAAAGATACTCTGAAAAATTTGAAGTTAAAATTGTTGGTACAATTTCCGACATAATCAAAAATGTAAATTAATTTTTTACATTTTACGTTTTGATTTTTGATTTTCGCAAATATAAACTGCCTCTTCCAATAATCTCCTTGAATAAGCCCACTCGTTATCATACCAAGCGCCAATTTGAATAAAGTCGTCGGCGACAACAGAAGTCATTCCCAAATCAATAATAGAAGAAGCCGGGTTGCCAATTATGTCCCCCGAAACCAAAGGCTCAGTCGTAACAGCGAGGATATTTTTTAAACGCCCTTTAGCGGCATTGATAAAAATAGAATTTAATTCGTCTATTGTCGTTTTCCGAGAAAGTTTAAAAGTCAAATCCGAATAAGAACCGCAAATCACAGGAACGCGGATAGCCGAACCCGCAAATTTTCCCTTTAAATCGGGAAAAACAGCGACAATTGAATCGGCCGCGCCGGTCTCGGTGGGAATAATATTTAACGCCGCGGCGCGAGCTCGATGAAGATCCTTATGAGAACCGTCAACTAATTCTTGGTCGGAAGTATAAGCGTGAATTGTGGTTAAAGCGGCTTGTTCAATTCCAAATTTTTCTTTGATTATTTTAACAATGGGGGCGACGCAATTGGTGGTGCAAGAGCCATTGGAAATTATTTTTTCCCCTTTGTATTTAGTTTCGTTAATTCCCATCAGAAATATTGGAATGCCGCTTCCTTTTGGTGGGGCGGAAATTATTACTCTCGGCGCTCCCGCCTTAAGATGTTTTTCAGCGTCTTCAATCTTCCTAAAAGCGCCCGTTGATTCGATAACTACATCCGGTCGATAAGCAAACCAGGGGATTTTTAAAGGATCTTTTTCCGCCAAAAGCGGATAAAGCTTGCCGTCAATTAAAAGCGAACCAACTTCACGAGAACCTTGAGGTTCCTCAACCTTAACTTCTTTTAAGAAATTTCTATATACAGAGTCGTATTTTAGAAGAGTAGCCCAGCCGCCTGGCTCCATCGAACCCGAAGTGTTAATAGCGACTACCTCAATTTGATCGGCAAAATCCAATAGCGCTTGTCTAAAAACAATCCTTCCAATTCGACCAAAACCATTTATCGCAAGTTTAATCATTTCTCTTCATTAACGCTTCTATTCCCGGAAGGGTTCCTTTTGCTAAAAATTCCAACATCGCCCCTCCGGCAGTGCTAACATAATCCATTTTGTCAAAGAGATTAAATTTGCGCAAGGCGGCAATTGTGTCGCCTCCTCCAATAATTTTAAAAGCGAGGCTTTTTGCAATCGCTTCCGCAATCTTTCTGGTCCCCATCTCTGACTTTTTATCCTCAAATTTTCCCATTGGCCCATTCCAAACAATCGTTCCCGCCTCGTTAATAATTTTGCTAAATTCTTTAATAAACTCCTCAGAAATATCAAGTCCGCTTTCTGTTAATTTAGCCCAAATAATTTTATCTCCAAATTCTCCATTTTGATTTTTAATCTTTGGACTTTGAATTAATTTACCCCCCACCAAAACAATATCTGCTCGACGACTGAAACTTTCTATATAAGGAAGCTTTGTTTCCAACTTTTTTCCGCCAAGAAGATAAACCAACGGTCGCTTTGGGTTTTCAATCGCCTTCGACAAACCCTCAACTTCATCAATAAAATGCAAACCGGCAAAGTGAGACAAAAATTTTGGTAAGCCAACAATGGAAGCGTGTTCTCGATGACTAGTGGCGAAAGCGTCGTTAACATAAAAGTCCCCCAAAGAAGATAAATTCCTAGCAAACTCAATATTATTATTTTCTTCTCCCGCGTAAAACCTTAAATTCTCTAGTAAAGTAAGGTTTGGAGTAAGACGATAAGCTTCAAAATTTTTAATTTTTTCCCTATATATCTGATTTTTAATGTTTAACTTTTTATTAATTTCTTCAGCCACGATCAACATCCGAAATTCATCGACTATTTTTCCTCCCGGCCGATCTAAATGTCCCAATAAAATTACTTTGGCTCCCTGATCCAAAAGATATTTAATGGTTGGCAAACACTCTTTAATTCTTGTATCGTCTTCAACTCGTCCGTTTTTTAACGGAACATCTAGATCGCTTCTTACTAAAACAGTCTTATCTTTAAAGCCAATATCGGTCAATTTGGGAAGAATCATTGTAAATTAAAATAAAAACGTCTCTTTGGTTTATTTAATTTTTTCAATTTTCTTTAACCTCCTTAAATACTTATCTCCTCCTGAAAATTGAGTCTCAAGAAACATCGTGATAATCGTTTGCGCTTCTTTTTCGGAAACAAAATCGGCCGGCAAAGCAAGACAATTAATATTATCGTCTCTTTTGGCCAGTCGAACTTGCTGCGAAGAAAAACCAAGTCCGCATCTTACTTTGAAAAAACGATTGGCAACAATATCCATTCCCACCCCAGAGCGACAAAAAAGAAGACCAAAATCGCCCTCTTTCCCCAATTTTTTGGCGACTTTAATCGCAAAATCCGGATAATCGTCCTCGCTATCCAAAACGGTATTGCCAAGATCTTCAAATTTATATCCGCTTCGCGTCAGCCATTTTTTGATCTCTTCTTTAAGACGATACCCCCCATGGTCAGAACCAAGATAAATCATCTTTTTATCCTCCTTTGGGCAGCGCCTTAGTATTAAATATAATAAAGTATTATGTATTAAGCAAAGAAACTAATTCTCCTAATTTTTCTTTCGGATTTTCCGCCAAAACAACCGCAGATGAAATTAAAACTCCTTTCGCTCCAAGTTCTTTAACCTTAAACAAATCTTCCGCCTTGTCAATTCCGGCGCCGATAATTAAAGGAATCCCATCGCTAATTTGAACTGCGCGCCTAACTGCTTTTGGATTAACATCAACAATAGAAGTCCTCGCGCCGATTAGCTCGCTAACTTCATAAGCTATAAAGTCGGGTTTTAGTTTTATAAACCTCTCCAACTGACCAAGCGTCTTAGCGCAAACCATCGAATTAAAATTTTTACAATTTTTAATCCTGGAAATAGTTTGTCTAATCGTCCCAAAGGGCAACTGATGCTCGCTGTGATTAAGAAGCGTGCCGCCAGCGCCCGCCTTTATAACCGCCTCTAAAGAAATCCAACCAGTAAATTGACCCGGCGGAAAAGGATCAAGATGTTGTACCCAAACAGGAATATCAACGCTCTTCGTTATTTGAGATAAATCAACCGCTTGAACAATTGGAATAATTTGAACCTCTTTTTCCTTGCTGACTTCGGCGCAAATTTGAGCTAGCCCAACAGCCCCCTCCCCAGTCGCTTGAGAATACGTCTTAAAGTTTATAAATACGAGGAAATCAGTCACTGTCTTATTTTAGCTCAAAATCGGCCAATTTCAAATATTTAGGCCCTTTGGGTGTAAGTTTGCTCTCAAAAAGGGAAAATTTTCTAGCGGTAAATTCTTCATTTATTATTATGTCTTCCATAGATCTTATCCCCCCGCTTCGAAGCCGAGCAAGGCTAACATGCGGACGAAACTCCAACCTTTCGTCCTTAAAATAAATCCCTTCCTTAAGAAGATTATCAACAATTTGTTTATATAAAGAAAAAAGCTTTCTTGTTTGACCCTCAAGAAGAACCCAAACCATTCTAGGATTTTTTTTATTTGGAAAGGGAACCGCCGTAGAAAGGGTAAGATTAATATTGCCCGTCTTTGCCGCGGAAATCGCTTTTTTGACTTTTCCAAGATCTTCTTTGGCGATATTCCCTAAAAAAAGAAGTGTAAGATGCAAGTTTTCTTCTTCTACCAGCTTTACATCTAAACCTCGAGTTATCTTTTTTGAAAGAGAAAAAAGCCTTTTTTTTATCTCGGGAGGTAAACAAATAGCCGCAAACAGTCTCATGATAGAAAAATTTTAAAAAAAGAGACTTTTATTTCTTTTATAATTTAAATCTTAACTTAACGCAATTAAATTAAGGTAAAAAAATATTTACTATAAAAGGGACCAGACTTCCCAATAAAGTTAGAAAAATATTTAAAATTTTACTTTTTCGATGAATCTCGGGAATTAAATCTGAAGCGGCAACATAAAGAAAACTTCCGGCGGCAAGAGCGAGCAACGACCCAACCAAAGAACCGTCAACCTTTTTAATCAAAAAGAAAGACAAAATCGCTCCCATCGGAGTAGCCAGAGCCACCAATGAAGAAAAATAAATCGCCTTTTTGATCGTATATCCGCCGTAAAACATTACCGCCACAGAAGAAACCCCTTCCGGTAGTTCGTGTAACAAAACCGCCAAAGTGGAAAGAAGACCAAGGGTAAAAGAAACCTCAAAACCAACGCCTATAACAATGCCGTCAACAATAGAATGTATAAAAAGTCCCACCCAAGAAACCAATGTTAAGGTTTCATGAGTTTCGCATTTCTCGTCCTTCTTGCAACTATGAAGAGTAAGAAGATGTTCTAAAATATAAAAAACAACAAAAGATAAAAATACAATTAAAAATGAATTTTTATTTAACTCTACGGCTTCGGGCAAAAGATGAACTAAAGAAAACGAAAGAAGAACCCCAGCCGAAAAAGAAAGAAGATAAATTAAATTTTTCTGCGCCCATTGGGCCTTTTTAACCATCAAAAAAACCCCTATTAAAGTCGCCGCTCCGGCCAAAATCCCAAAAAATAAAATATTCAAAAAATTCATCTTTCTTTATTATAAAGAATTCCCAGTAAATTGTTTCTGCCAATCAAATTGGAAATATTGTCTAGGGGTGATTCTAACCATTCAACGCCGGTAACCATAATATCCTTTGCCCAAACAGCGCAGGGATGTAGAACTTCAACTAAACTAAAACCATGATGTAAAAACGCGGCTGATAATATCTGGCTAGTTTTTTTGATATCCGAAGCAACAGTTCTGGCCAAAAACGTCCCGCCCGAAACCGCGCAAAGATCGACCGCGGAAAGCGCTTCGTAAGGATTGCCTGAAGGTGTTGATCGGGTAATAACCCCTTTGGGGGTCGCGGCGGAAGCCTGTCCGGCCGTCAAACCAAAAACATAATTATTATTGATAATAACGGTAATGTCATCGCCTCTTTGAGCGCTATGAATTAAATGGTTTGCTCCTTCGGTAACAATTCCCCCTTCTCCCCCTTGAGCGACAACAGTTAAATTAGGGTTTGCCATTTTAGCGCCCACAGCAACAGGAATTGACCGCCCGTGAAGAGTGGCAAATCCACAGACATTAAGCAAATTAACCATATTGCTGGCGCAACCAATATCGTAAGTTACAAGAACATCCTTTGGTTCTAAATTATTTTGAACAATTGCCTTTCTAAATGCCGCCAAAAAGGAATACAATCCGCAACCCGGACACCAAGTTGGCTCTTGATTGGTAATTAAAATTTTTTCATCCATATTCTAAACTGATTGCCTAAATAACTTAATTCTCTCGTTTAATTCTTCTTTAAAAAATGGCCTCCCGTCGTCTTTGGTAATTCTTTCAATTTTAAAACCCGCTTCTTTTTCAATTAATCCGGCTAGTTGTCCGGAAAAATTGCCCTCCACGGCAATAACTTTTTTAAACTTCTTAATCTCTCTTTCAAGTTCTTTGGGGAATGGCCAAGGCCGCCAAACATGAATTAAACTATAATCTTTATTCTCTTTAAGAAAATCAAGAAGTGTTTCTTTGCTTGACCCCCATCCAACCAAAGCGATTTTTCCCTTGCCATAAATTTTATATCCACCAGTTAATTTATTAAGTTTTTTCATTCTTTTATTCATCATTCTTTCCCTGTTTTCAGTGTCGTCGTCGGAAAAACCATATTCATTGTGTTCGTAAGAATTTGTAATAAAATTTATTTGTCCGGGAAAAGCGCGGGGTGAAACGCCGTCGGCCGTAAATTCATATCTTTTATAATTTTTCAAAACGCCTTTAAATAACTTTCCGCGGTCGATCGCCACCCTTATCTTATTAAAATTTTCTTCCTCTATGGAAAAACGGCTTTCAGCCAAATATTTATCAGTCATTAAAATAACGGGGACCTGATATTTGTCTGCTAAATTAAAAGCCTCCATTCCCAAACAATAAGATTCTTCCAAATCTCCCGGCGCAAGAACAATTCTTGGAAACTCGCCATGTCCAGCTTTTATAACAAAATCCAAGTCGGCCTGAGAAGTATAAGTCGCCATACCAGTTGAAGGACCGGTTCTCTGACCTAAAAAAACAACTAAAGGAATTTCTGCCATCCCGGAAAGCCCCAATCCTTCAACCATCAAAGAAAAACCGCCGCCCGAAGTGGCAACCATCGCTCTTTTCCCTGCGTAGGAAGCGCCAATCGCCGACATAATCCCCGCGATCTCATCTTCCGGACGAAAAACTTTTATTTCAGATTTAGCCAAAAGCCTTAAAATCTCGTTAATGGGAGTCATGGGGTAAATAGCGGCAAAATTGCATTGAGCGCTAAGAATCCCCTTTGTAAGAGCTTCATTTCCGGTTAAATTAAGAATTTTCTTTTTTTGGGATTTTATTCCAATATTTAAATTAAAACCTTTTGCCTGCGCCTTGCCATAACCAATTTCCGCCGCTCCAATATTTAGATCTAAAATCGCTTTCTTGTCTCCAAAATCTTCCTTTATTTGTTCAACTAGAAATTCAAAATTAAAACCCAAAACCGCCCAAAGAAAACCAAGCCCAACTGTATTAAGAACCAAAGGACTGCCAAGCTCTTTCGCCATTTGATCAAATTCTAAATCGCTTGATTCAAAACCCAAACCGCCAAAGATCAACTCTTCCTTATGATCGGCAAAATTTGATTTCCCAAAAGCTAAAAGTAAATTGATTTTTTTCTGAGGAGAAAGAAATCTTTCAGATGAAAAAACTACCTGAACATTATTATCTCCGCCTCTAATTCTTGAAGGATACTCGGGATAAACCAAAGTAAAAAAACCTAAACGATTTAAAGCTTTGCTAAGGGTTTCTCCCGCTTGAATAATGCCCGCGCCTGCCGGGCCGGAGATTTTAAGAGCGACTCTTCTCATCTTTTCTCCTCTTATAATCTTCAATCGCCCTCTTAACCGCCTCCGCCGCCAAAACCGAACAATGTTCTTTTATTTTTGGCAAACCGCCAAGGGCTTCAGAAACCGCTTTGTTTGTTAACCCAAGCGCTTCCTTTAAAGGCTTGCCTTTGATAAGTTCTGTCGCCATTGAACTCGTGGCAATCGCCGCCCCGCAACCAAGGGTTTGGAATTTAACATCTTCAATAATCTCTTCGTTATTTTTAAAACCAACTTTTATAAAAAGTCTCATTATATCGCCACAAACTCGATTGCCAACTGTCCCGACGCCATCGGCGTCTTTTATTTCCCCTACATTTCGCGGGCGCTGAAAATGATCTAAAACTTTGTCGGAATAAAAACTAGTCAATCCCGCCATTAATGATTCTCCTTAGCGCTCAAACATAAATTTGATGATAAAAAACGAAGGTCTTTTATAATCTTTGGCAATTTCTCCAAGACATAATCAATTTCTTCTTCAGTTGTGTCTCGCCCCAAAGAAAACCTAATTGAACCGTGAGCGTCTTCCTGTGAAATACCCATCGCCAAAAGAACATGAGAAGGTTTTAATTCGCCAGAAGTGCAGGCCGAACCGGAAGAAGCGGCAATTCCTTCGGCGTCAAGCCTTAAAAGAATTGCCTCCCCCTCGACTCCCTTAAAAACAAACGAAGCAATGTCGGGCAATCTTTGAACCGGATCTCCGGTTAAAATCGTGTCGGGAATTTTTTCTAATACCCCTTCGATCAACCGATCTCTTAATTTCGTTACTCGTTTAACATTTACTTCCTGATCTCTAACACATAATTCTAAAGCTTTTGCCGATCCGACAATTAACGGAACAGCTTCTGTTCCCGGCCAAAAACCTTTTTCTTGGTGCCCCCCAAAAATAAATGGAGATATTCTTGCTCCGTTTTTAACATAAAGAATGCCGATTCCTTTAGGTCCGCCAAATTTATGAGGGCCAAAAGACAAAAGATCGACGTTTAGTTTCTTAACATCAAGAGGCAAATATTCAATCACTGTTGCGGCGTCGGTATGAAATAAAGTCTCAGGGTTTCTTTCTTTAACAATCCTGATAATTTCCGCCAAAGGCTCAATTGTTCCCACTTCATTGTTTGCCCACATAATGGAAATAAGGGCCGTCTCCGGACGGAGAAATTTCTTCAGTTGATCTAATTGAACTAGACCGTTCTGGTCAACAGGAAGATAAGTAACCTCAAACCCGCGTTTTTCCAACTCCTTAAAACTATCTAAAACAGCATGGTGTTCAATTTGAGTTGTGATTAAGTGACTGTGTTCTGAATCTAAAGTATTTGTTGTTCCGAAAATTGCTAAATTATCGCTAGTTGTTATTGAACTGGTAAAAATTATTTCTTCCGGACTAGCTTTAATCAAAAAAGCAATTTTTTCTCTTGCTTTCTCCACTGCTTCCCTTGCTTTTCTTCCCCAATTGTGGATGCTCGACGGATTGCCGAATTTCTCTGTCCAATATGGTTGCATTGCCTCAAGCGCTTCCGGTCTGACTGGTGTCGTGGCGGCATAATCAAGATAGACTTTTTTCATAACTTAAATCTTGCTATTAACAAAACTTTTCGCCCTATTTCGCAAAACACTCTCCTCCCTCGGGACATTGCGCTTTAATACGATAGTAAACCTCTCTGCCTTGCTTTCGCGAAGTTAAAATTCCCTCTTTTTTCATTTGTTGAAGATGATAAGAAACCGTTGGTTGGCGCAGCTTTATAAATTGCGTTATCTCGTTGACGGTTTTTTCCCCATAAAGAGTTAAATATTCGTAAATTTTCCGCCGGGAAGGATCGGCCATCTGCGGAAGAGCAAAAGGACAACAAATATTAAGACTCATAATATAGATGATAATCTATATCTTTTGCTTTGTCAAGGCTTTATTTATTTAAAATTTTGATAAAATTAATTTATGTCAATTCCTAAAATCTCAATTGTCATCCCCGCCTATAATGAAGAAAAAAGAATTAAGGCTACCCTAAAGTCTATTTTTGAACAAGATTTTCCTTTAAACAAATTCGAAGTCCTGCTAATTGATAATAATTCAACCGATAAAACGCCAATGATAGTCAAAAAATATTTTCCTCAAGTTAAAATTATTAAAGAAACAAAACAAGGAACTGTTTTTGCTAGAATCCGCGGGGTAGAGGAAGCCAAAGGTGAAATAATTGCGATGACTGACGCCGACGCTATCGTCCCCCCTTCTTGGTTGTCCAAAATCGTTAAAACTTATAAAGATCCTCAAGTGGTGGCTGTTGGCGGAACTACCAATTTTGATTATAAAAATAATTGGATTCGTTTATGCCAATTTTGTATTAATAATTTTAATCTTGCTTTCAAAACCTTTCCGGGGCACAATCTCTCATTTAAAAAAAAGTCCTATTTTAAATGTGGAGGATTTTCTCCTAAAGTCAATCTTTGTGAAGATTTTTACCTCGCGATTAAAATTAAAAACTGCGGCAAAGTGATAATTTTAAAAGATAATCCTGTAACAGTCTCCGCGCGGCGCTTTTTTAGCGGGTTTTTAACTTACGCTTTAAAATATATTATTAATATTTTTGCAATATTAACTTTTGATAAACCAATTTTCTTCAAATTTGAAGAGGTTCGAGAAGAAACTTTAACTTCTATCGCCTGGCTGAAAGAAAAAATAAAATATTAATTCTTTTCAAAAACAAATATTTCCCTCGAAACAGTCTGACCGGGACGAAAGAAAATTACTCCTCCGCGTGAAGTTAATTTAAGATTTAATTTTTCAAAACCCAAAGGCTTATTTATAAGAAGCTCTCTTTTTTTAAAACCCAACGCGTAAATGCCGTCCATAATGTCTAAATGATAAAACTGCCCCCCAAAACGAAAAACTGGAAAAATTATCGCCACTACTCCATCATCCCGTAAAACCTTTTTAAACTCGCCAAAGGCGGCCAAATAAAGTCGTCCCAATTTAACAATTTCTTTTTCAATTAACCCCAAATGAAAAGATTTTGCTCTCGGCGAACCTAAATATGGCTCGGTTATAATTGCGTCAACGGTTTTAAAATTAATCTTGGAAGCGATTTTTTGAACGTCCTCTTTAAAAACCCTAATTAAATAGTTTTCTCTATTTAAATTAAATTTTTCAAAAAGCCAGTTTAAGTTTGTCTGTGTATCCTTAATCGACTTTTCGCTTGAATCGGAACCGATTAAATTTTTATAACCCAAAAGAACTTCCTCCTGTAAAATCGTCCCGCTGCCGCAAAAAGGATCAAGCATCGTCTTATCTTTATCTTTTAAGACTAAATTTATTAGTATTTTGGCTAATTTGGGAGGGATCATCCCCGCCCTTGGATCTCTCGCCGGCCGACCATAATCGCGAAGACTATAACTTTTATAATCTTGAATGGCTAAAGTTTTGCCAACATAAACTTCTTTTTCTCCAACTCCTAAAACTATTTCAAAACCTTGACGCAAAAGATTTTTCTTGTTGACAATGACAGAAGAAAGTTCCTTCTCTCTTCTTTTAATATAATTAACCCTAAAACCTATCTTTTCCAATTTTTCTTTTATTTCTCTCTCTAATCCAGAAACTCGATAAAAGACTTCGTTGACATCTTTAAATTTTCCCCCGCCTCCGTAAACGCTAATGCCAAAACAAACGTTTTTTGCGCCATTCGGCAAAAAGAAACGATTAAAATCTTCCTTGATTACATCCTTTAAAAAACTGTCAAAAAAATCCTCTTTCGCGTAAATTCTAAAAACCTCTCCAATTTTGACAGCGCTGCCCAACTCGTTAATCAAAGAAGAAGCTTCAATCCCTCGTTCCGTTTTAACTATTAAAAGTTCTTCGGAAGCGCCAAGAATTTCAATTTCAATCCCTTTTTTAAAAAGAATATTGATAATATCAATTTTAGAAAGAGTGTGGTTGGCTCCTAAAACAAAAAAATTAATATGCATTAAATGATATTATACTCCGCCAAATCGATAGGCCTTATCCCCGAGAAAACCGTTAACTTCGCTTTTAACGCGTCCGCCATAAAGAAGCGCGCCCGGATAAACAGTCAGTTCGCCAAAACGTTTATTTATTTTATCCACCGCCAAAATCAAAGTCTCTTTTTTCTTTTCTTCTAAAAACAAACTAAGAGTAAGATCTTTTTTTAATGTCATTTGGGAAAGCCAAACCCCCAAAAATCTTATCGGACCCGACCATTGCATTTCTAAATATATTTTCCAAACAATATTAAAAATATCCCCGCCGATATCAACATAATTTTTAAGTGTTTTGTGTTTATACGCAAACAAATTATCGCCCCGCGCCGCCAAACCGATAAGCCGCCCCGCCATCTTCATTTCTCTAGCCTTAAAAGCTGCTTCTTCGCAAAGATTTCTTAAAATTCCCTTAATCATTTTTAAATCTCGAGTGTCTTTATAAAGAGTATATGTTCGAGAAACTGACTTTGCTTTGGGAATCTTCCCTATTTGCGTCAAAAGCGAGTCGTCTTCTCCATAAGAAAGTCTTTTTAACTCAGATGTCCAAAAAGGACCAAACGACGCCTTTAAATATGCCTCCGGCGCTTCCCTCAAAGTCTTGAAATTTGTAATTCCCGCGTTTAAAAGTCGTTCCTCTAGTCGCCGACCAAGCCCGCAAACGTCGGAGAGTTTCCGGGAAAACAAAATTTCGTCTCGATTTTCTTTGGTTATTTCAAATACTCCATTTGGTTTATTAATCTCAGAAGCAAGTTTTGCGAGTAAACGGTTATAAGATATGCCAATAGAACAAGTTATGTATTCGCCAATTTCTTCTTTTAAAGCTTTTTTAATTTCCCGAACAATTACCGAAACCCCCGCCTCTCGAGAACTGCCAAACAAATTTTGCGTTTCTGTAACATCTAAAAATAATTCGTCAATCGAAAAAACCTCTAAATCCGAAGAATACCGAGAACAGATCTCGATAAACTTTTGTGTTACTGAAAAATATTTATCAAAATCTGCCGGAATCAAAAAAATCCCCGGACAAATTTTTTTAGCGTCATAAACCGAAATGCCCGTTTTAATTCCCAATTTTTTAGCCTCGTAAGAAGCGGCAATAATACAGGATCTTCCTTCTCCTTTAATAACTCCTATTGGTTTGCCAACTAATTTGGGATTTGCCTGTTGTTCGACAGAAGCAAAAAAACTATCCATGTCAAGATGTAAAATCGTTTTCTGCATATTCGAATTTTGAATTTAAACAAATCAATCTTTGTTTGCTTAAACTAAAAAATCTTGGTAATTTTCCACAAAAACCTTTCTTGATTAAAAGCCAGCTCAAAAATAGCTCCGCCCGTATCAATGGAAAAATAGAAAATTTTTTCTCTGCCCGCGTTTTTTGAATATGAAAAAACTGTTCTAAGAACTTTATAGTTTCGCCCTCTCCACGAAAAAAGAATTGGTTTCATTTTTCCGTTTTCAAAAAGAGAAATAACGCGAATATTTTCATCAATAAGAGTGGTCACAAATTAAAAATACCCGAAGATTACCCGAAAGTCAAGACTTTTTAGACCGGGATCTCGTCGTCAATAGGTCTTTGATCGCTATTCCCCATGTATTGCATTTCCTGTCCGCAGCAAACAAGAATTCCCCCGCCCGCCTTAATTACATAAACTTCGTTGCCGCAAATATTGCAACGATAATGTTCGCCAAGACTTTTTACCGCCATAGCGCCTCCTTTTTTTTAGATTAAATTAATCTTTTCCTCTTGTAAAGAACTAAAAACAGATAGTCTTTTGACTATCTGTTTTGAAGATTTATTTTAATAAAGTTAAGAATTCCCCTTCATTGCCCGGCTGCGCGCCTTGCCGCCTTTTCGTCCAGCCTCGGCATGTCTTGCGGAATCGCCAAACCATCCTTTGCCGCGATGTGGCCTTTGCGTATCCCAGTCGTCGAGATCTGATTCTGTTGATTTAGGTTTATTGTTTATCATTATCTTCACCCCCTCTGTTCTTAAAAATTTAGTGATAATAAAAAAGATTAAAAGCAGTTAATAAAGCTATAAGCAAAAAAATGTAAGAACTTGGTAAGAATTGGTTGAATCGCGCCAAAACCGATATTATACTCATCTTGCGGTAAAAATAAATTTTTAAGTGAAGAAATTAACAAAGAGTATTGAAAAGACATAGATATGACAAGAACTATCCTTGTGGTGGAAGACGATAATGATTTAAGAGAATTTTTAAAAGATCTCCTTGTTGACAGCGGTTTTTGCGCGCAAACGGCGGCCAAAGGCGTGGAAGCGTTAAACTTAGTTAAGAAAATTGAACCGGATTTAATTATCCTAGATTTAGGGCTTCCCGATATAGACGGCGAAAGTGTTTGTTCTCAAATTAAGAAAGAATATTCCGCAATCCCTATTGTCATCCTTACTGCCAAAGACGGAGTCTCAAATATTGTCCGCGGACTGGATTTGGGTGCGGACGACTATATAACCAAACCTTTTGACAGCGACGAACTTTTAGCCAGATTAAAAGTAAAACTAAGAAATTTGCCCGGAAATGCGGACAAGCTAAAAGTGGCTGATTTAGAATTAAACCTAGCCGATCATGAAGTTAAAAGAAAAAACAAAATAATCAATCTAACGCCCCAAGAATTTAAACTTCTTCAATATTTAATGATAAATAAAGGCCATATTCTTACGCGAGACATGATTTTAAGCAGGCTTTGGGATTCTTCGCCAGATATAGAAACGCGAGTGGTGGACGTTTATATTGGATATTTGAGGAAAAAAATCGACTTTGGTTTTGAACAAAAACTAATTCACTCTGTAAGAGGGTTTGGATACATGATAAAAGAATAAACTATAAACAATTATGATTACAGTTATTTTCTTGTGGATTCTTTTGGGACTAGCCGCTGGTTGGATAGCCTCATTAATAACCCGCTCAACACAAGGAATAATAATGGATATTGTTTTGGGTATTATCGGGGCCATTATTGGAGGTCTTCTAGCCAACTTGCTGGGACTGCCTGGAATTACCGGATTTAATCTCTGGAGTTTGATAATCGCGACGCTGGGAGCGATTATTCTTATTTTGATCGGCAGATTTTTGTCCTGATTTTCTCGCCCGATTATTACTTCTTATCGGAAGATGGATAAAAAAAGTTGTTCCCTTGCCCTGTTCGCTTTGAAAATGAATACTGCCTTTATAGTGAGCTAAAATCCGACGAGTTATATATAAACCAAGTCCAATTCCGGAAGCAATCTCTTTAGAAATTTTTGAGCGATAAAAAGGCTCAAAGATGTTTTTTTGCTCTTCTTTTGGAATTCCAAGTCCGAAATCCTGAACGCTAATTATAATCTCTTTGCTTCCAACAAAACACTGAACAATTATCTTTGTTGCCGCAGGCGAATACTTAATGGCGTTGGAAATAACATTAGAAAGAACCTGAGCAAATCTTGTTTTATCGATAAGCAGGCTAACTTGAGTTTCTCCTTTAAGAATAATTTGGTGTTCTGTGGTTGTCGCTTGACTGTCGGAAACAACTGTCTTAATAAGATCGTCAACATTGATTATTTCATCTTTATATTCAAGTTTATCTGATTTTATTCGAGTAAAATCGGTCAAATCATTGATAAGTTTAGTTAACGTCTCAACCTTATCGTTTATTTTATTTAGATAATAGATGGCCTTCTTATCCTCCTTTTGATCTAAATCCTTTAAAAGCAAATCCGAAAAGCCCTTAATGCATGCAAGCGGATTTTTAAGCTCGTGCCCTAAAAAAATTTCTCTTTGTTTCTCAAATTCTTTTTTTTCGCTAATATCAACGGCAAAAACTACTCCTTCATAATTAATTGCTTTAAGGCGAGCAATGCCAACTAAAACCGAAATATGATGTCCGTCTTTGTGTATAAATTCTTCTTCGAATGGAGCGCAACTTCCTTTTTCTTCAACCTCTTTTAATAAAATAGTAAATTCTTCTCCGCGCCGGTCTTCGGGAATTAAATCCCTAAGCGAAATTCCCCGTAAAAAGACCTCCGCTCTCTTATAACCAAGCAAATCAACAAACGCTTTATTAACCTCAAGAATCTGAGTATTTTCTCCCCAAAAGGCTAACGCCAACATATTTGATTCAGAAAGTACTCGAAAACGAGATTCGCTTAAACGCAGTTGCTCTTCCCAAATTTTTCTCTCTGTAATATCGCGGACAAAAACCCCCAAGCCGTCCCCGAGTTTAATTGCCATATTTTGACACCAACCAGAAAAATTTTCGATTTTATAAGAAACCTCTTGATCGCAAGGATCTCCCGTCTCAACCACCCTAACAAAACTGTCAAACATCCCCGAATTTTTGCATCCCGGAAGAGTCTTAAGAAGACTTTTGCCAAGCAGACTACTGCGTTCCTTTTTAAACAATTTGGCTATCGCGGGATTTGCGTATTCCCAATAAAAATCGATAATTTCTTTATTTTTCCGATGACATCTTAAAATTCCAAATCCGTCAAGAGAAAGATCCAAAGCTTGACGAAAAAGAGTTTCAGAATTTAAAGACGAACGCGGCATCTTAGAACAATGTAATTTATTTTACATCTTTTTCAACTCAAAAAAGGAGATAATCAAAAAAAAGTAAGAATTAGGTATGGTTTTGACTTTTTTAAAAAACCAATCTCTTTAACCTTTATTGGCGGCAGTTTGTCGTATAATCCCGAAGAAGATTTATTTTATCTTCTCGAACAGTTTGCCAATCATCGTTTAAAATTCCCCCGGTGTCCCCCGAATTCGGATTCCAGCTCCAATAAAAACTATTGCAAATTCCTTTCTTTGATAAATATTCAACAAAAGCGTTTTGCCAGGCGATATCTCGAGGGTCTCCCGCGCCGTATTTTCCACCCCATTCCCCAATCGCCAAAGCGTACTTTCCCGATAAAAAGCCAAAGTGTTTTTCCCAAATGGCAGGCATATTGTTGGGGAAATCCGGAGCGTTAAAGTAATCTTGGGCAAAAACATCTGGACCATAAACATGAGGCGAAAGAACAAGTTTTTCTGTTGGTAAATCAAGGGGGAAACATGCTTGCGGCTCTAAATTTCCGCCCCACCAATGAGCGATAGAATTATCAGAACAACTTGGGTTATTTTGAATCCCCTCGACAAAAACTAGTATATTTGGATTCGCTTCCAAAACGGCCCTGCCGGCCCTTTCGGCTGATAATTTCCAATCCGTGCTCTCTCCTGTTCCCCAAGTGGCCGCGCCATGCGGCTCGTTTTTAAGATCTATTCCCACAAAATTGTCGTAAGCCCGATATCTTTGCGCCAAAAAAACCAAATCGGAAATCCATTGAGATTCTGAATATTCATAAGTTGCGGGGAGCTCGGAAATGGAATTGCAATCAGGACGATGATGATCAAGAACAAAATACATGCCTTGAGACTTAAGCTCATCAATGATCTTATCCATAATTTCTAAACTTTTAAGACCTTGTAACTCCTGATTTTTAGAATAATCTATTCCCGATACTTCCTTGTTGACTATAGTATTGGGACAAAAAGGAAGCCTAACGGCGTTAAAACCCAAATCTCTCATTTGCTTAATCATATCTTTATAATTTCTCGACCAAAGACCGTGGGGAACATTATTAGCTGTCTCAAAACCAAACCAATTAACCCCCCTTAAAGCAACCTCTTGATTGTTATGATAAATCACTCCTTCTAAAACCCGATAATCTCCGCCTGATTTTAAAGAAGTCGGCGTCGGCGTCAAAGTCGGAGTAAAAACCTGGCTGGGAACTTGAGTGGGAATTTGCGTTGGAATTGGCGTAGGGGTAATCATCTCTGTGGGAACTGCCGTTGGGGTATTGGTTGGTAAACTCGTCGGGGTCGCGATAACCGCCGGCGGATCAAAAGACGTTAAACTTGGAGTTGCTGTCGGAATTAAAGTTAACGTAACATTCCCCGTAAAAGGAATTTCGGTTGGCGTAAGATTCGCGGTCGGAAACGGCATATTGCCGTTCGTCTCCGGCGAACTTACAATAACCAAAGAAGGCGGCAGGTGGCTCAAAAGACGGTTGCGAATAAATGTTCGGCTTAGATTATAAATTCTTGACAAAATAAAATCTCCGTAGTTGATAAGTTTTTTCTCCGAACTCATGGCGGAAAGATTTTTCTTAATTGATTCTTCAATTGAAAAATTTCGGCTGGAAGCGGCATTGGCGATAACAACAGCCAAATTTTTTCTCTGCCAAAAAACAAAAATCGTCAAAACAATTAAAAAAATGGGTTTAAAAAATTTTTTAAAAACGAAGTGGGAGGAATCGGGCAGTTTTTCTTTTTTAAACATCGTGAAGGAATTTTAGCAATTAAAATGCTTCTGTCAAGTATAGAAGAAGGAAAATTTTATCGCTTCTTTATCGTCTTGGGTATTTTGCTAAAAAACATTATTTACAAAATTACAGACAATTTTCTTGCCATCCTCTTTTTAACCTCCAAAATAAAATCCCTAATCTTGGTCTATGGAAGAAAGACATAATCTTGCCGCCATGACAGGATTTCATTGGGGATATTGGAATTATCCTTACAATTACGGCTCTCTCTTTTTTTTCCCCTATAACTCATATATCGGGGGAAGGTGTCAAGATTATGGAGAATTGGACAAACAATTACTGGAAGACAGAGATATAAGCCAATATGTAATCGAGGCAATTTACGCTCAACCTGAAATTTGGCGAGGGGACAAAAAAAGAATTTCGGTTAAAACAATCGAAGGAATAGTTACTCTTAGCGGCGAGGTTCGTTTTTTAAAAAGCAAAGTTTTTGCTTATCTTGAAGCTTTTAGAACGGCAGGGGTAAGAGATGTTATCAATAAAATCAAACTAAAAAGCCCTTACTTCCCCCTTACTTGGTTATGACAACAATTTAAGAAGCAATTGTTAGTTTTGTGTGAAAGGAGGTGAATATATATGCCCCCATATTATGGATATCCAGGATGGATGGGCCCCTGGTCTCCCCCGGGACCTCCGGGATGGGGAGGACCTTATTTCGGCGCCTATCCCTACGGATACTATGATTATACCGACCTTTATGACTACAATGCGGACATGGTTCTTGAAGACAACGAAATTCACGATTTGGTGGCGGACAATATTGCCGCCGACCCGTATATTCCCCAAAGCGATGTCAATAATATCAATGTCGAAGTAAAAAATGGAGTTGTCCACTTAAGTGGTAAAGTGCGCAATAAACGAAGTAAACCTCTAGCTTACGCCGATGCGTTCTGGAGCCGCGGCGTGGTTGATGTTGATAGCGATATTGAAGTTGAAGAAGCGGGCAGAAGCGCCGAAAGAACAAAGGAAACTGAAAGCAAAGAAGAACCTGAAAGAAAAACAAAAGGACGGTATCAATCTTAAAAAATTATTTTAAAGATATGCCCCAAAAATCGGGGTATATCTTTATGAAATCTTAAATTTTATTGTTTTTAATATTTATTTAACTAGACTGAAGAATCTCGAAAGTGTCCATAATTTTTTCTACTGTTCTTTTGTTTTCTCCTGTGACGTCTGAATTAACGGTAATAGAAATTCGATAAATTTTATCTTCTTTAACTGTAACAAGGGTTAAATTCTCAACGCCTAAACTGTTTTTACTCCTAACTCCCTTAAAACAAACTCCATTAATATCGTAATCCTTGCATTCGACAATATCCTGACCGCTACAATCTATAAGTTCGCCGGCTGTCCTTTTGCGCCCTTCGATTGTAATTTCAAAATCCATTTTGACGGCATTTTCTGGAAGGCTTTTATTTTTTGGATCGTAAACATAATTAATCAAGGTCCAAGATTGAACGGGAATAACAAGAAGTTTATTCTTCTGGTTTAAAGTGGTAGCGATAATTTTCCACTCTGCAGGAAAAAGAAAATGAAAACTATGGTCTTTGCTGGTATAGCTTTGCCAGCCAAAGGTTCCTTTCCCCTCTGGGCCAACTGTCGGTATGCCTAAAATAAAATTTGGAGTAGGCGAACTCGGTAATTCAAAATCAGACGACTGCAATTGCTCTAAAGAAAAAAAACGCCAAAAAGTTATGCTTAAAACAAAAAAAGCGAAAATTGCCGTCAATGCCAATAAAAAGCGCGAGGTTTTTTCCATTTTATGAAAATTTTTCTAAAACTAAGGCAACCCTAAAAATAAGAGTTTACAAATAAATCAGAAGGCGCGAAGAAAAAAGTAAGATTTTGACAAATAACTAATGACCTAAACGAAAAGAAATTTTATCCTTTTCAATTAAAGGAGTAATTGTTTCTCCGGGTTTTATCTTGCCCTCAATAACCAAAAGAGCAATTTCATCCACTAATTTTTCTTCAATTAACCTTTTAAGCGGTCTGACTCCAAAAATCCGATCAAACCCTTTTTGGGCAAAATATGAAGACAAATCGGAAGTAATTCTTAATTCAATATTGTTTTCCGCCAGTCTCTCCTTCACTTTTTTAAGTTCTCTCTCCGCGATTTCCCTAACTTCTTTTTCATCCAAAGGATTAAAAATAATCGTTGCGTCTAATCGATTCAGTAATTCCGGTTTAAAAAACTTATTAAGCAACTCTAAAACAAGTTCTTTTTTTCTTTCCGGTTTTTCAACGGCATTTCTCTCTATAATTTCACTACCCAAATTGCTCGTCATAATCAAAATAGTATTTTTAAAATCCACGGTTACTCCTTTGCTGTCGGTTAAACGACCTTCATCAAAAACTTGCAAAAAAAGATTAAAAACTTGCGGATGGGCCTTTTCAATTTCATCAAAAAGAATTACTGAATACGGTTTTCGACGAACCGCCTCGGTCAATTGTCCTCCCTCTTCGTATCCAATATATCCCGGGGGGGAACCAATTAACCGAGCAACAGTATGCGCTTCCTGATATTCGCTCATGTCAATTCTTATTAATGCCCGCTCGTCGTTAAATAAAGCTGAAGCAAGAGCTTTGGCTGTTTCAGTTTTTCCTACTCCAGTCGGTCCTAAAAAAAGAAAACAACCAATTGGTTTGTTTTTTTCGCCCAATCCGGACCGCGATCTTCTTATCGCTCTTGACAAAACGTTAAGAGCCTCGTCTTGGCCAACAATTCTTTTCTTCAATTCTTCCTCTAAATTTATTAATCGCTCAGCCTCGGTTGATAAAATTTTAGCGGTTGGAATTCCTGTCCAGCGAGAAACAATTTTTGCCACATCCTGTTCATCCACTTCTTCCCGCAATATCCTTTCCTCCTCGGGAATTCTTTCCCACTCTTCAGTCAATTCCTTAAGCCTTTTCTCAACTTGAGGAATTTTCCCATATTTTATTTCTGCGGCCTTTTCTAAATTTATTTCCCTCTCGGCCTTTTCAAGCTCCGTTCTTAAACCATCTAACAATGCCCTTTCTTGATGAATCTTCTGAATAACTTCTCTTTGTCTAACCCAACGCTCCTCTAATTTACCGAACTTGGTCTTTAATTCTTCCAGATCTTTCTGAACCTGTTCCTTTTTGTATTTATTTAAATCGTCTTTTTCCTTTTTTAAAGCCGCCAGCTCCACTTCCAATTGAGTAATTTTCCTTTTTAATTCTTCTAGTTCGGCGGGGGTGCTTTCCGTCTCGATCTTAATCGCCGCGGCGGCTTCGTCAATCAAATCAATCGCTTTATCTGGTAAAAATCGATGAGGAATATATTGAACCGAAAGTTTAACTGCCGCGATTAAAGCGTTATCTGTAATATGAATTCCATGATGAAGTTCGTATTTTTCTTTTATTCCCCTTAAAATAGAAATTGCGTCTTCAATTGTGGGTTCATCAACCAAAACCGGTTGAAATCTCCTTGCCAAAGCCTGATCTTTTTCAATCTGTTTTCGATATTCCTGAACAGTCGTCGCGCCAATAAGGCGAAGAGAACCCCGCGCGAGCGCGGGTTTAAGCATATTTGCCGCGTCAACTGAACCCTCGGCCGCCCCGCCACCTACAATGGTATGAAGCTCATCAATAAAAATAATATATTTTCCCTCGCTCTCCTCAATCGCCTTTATAACCGCCTTTAATCTTTCTTCAAATTCTCCTCTAAATTTAGCGCCTGCCAAAAGTTGAGCAAAATCCAAAGATAAAAGTTCTTTTCCTTGAATAGTGGTGGGGACGCTCCCCTCGACAATTTTTTTAGCCAAACCCTCGACGATTGCGGTTTTTCCAACTCCGGGATCGCCAATTAAAATCGGATTGTTTTTTGTCCTCCGGGAAAGGATCTGAAGCACGCGGCGAATTTCGGTCTCGCGGCCAATAACCGGGTCAATTTTTCCCAACCGAGCAAGTTCGGTTAAATTAATCGTAAACTTCTTCAAAGCATCGGCGGGCGAAACTGGCTTTAAAAAATCTTCAAAAGAATTTTGATCCATAATTAAAATATACAATAAGATTTTTAGCAAATCAATAGCTTAAGTGCTAAAATCTAGTTTATTTATGCTAAAATATTTTTATGACTTTTGAAAACCAAGTTCAAATTGCTCTGGAAAACATCTATATTTCCCCGCTGGAAGCATGCAATCTAAATTGTCGACTCTGCTATACCCAAAAAACAAAAAATGTCCTAAGCAATGAAAAAATCCTTAAATTCGTCAAACGATATCAAAAAAAAATCTCCTTAAAATCAATTTTGTTTTGCGGGGGAGAAGTTTTTTTGCTTCCCCAAATTCCCAAATTAATAAACGAATTAACTCAAATGGGTATTTTTATAACCATAATCACCAACGGAACAATAGATAGACTGAATGAACTTAAAGACCCGCTTAACTGTCAATTGCTCGTTTCTCTGGATGGACCCAAAGACATTCACGATGCCAATCGCGGAAAAGGCAATTTTGATAAAAGCATTGCTTTTATAAAAAAAGCGCTTTCGCTAGGCTTTCCGACAGAAATTATGTTTTTGGTTACTCCAGAATCATTTCCGTATCGCAACGCTCTTCCCTTTCCTGTTAAAATTAATTACATTACCCAAAAAGCGAATTTTTTTAATCCTCGATTAAAAAACGCGGGCTTAACCAAAAAACAAATTATTGAAATTAAGAAAAACTATCCTTCAATTCCTGAAAAAAATTTTGGCTGTTTTCAACTTTCTCTACAATCAAACGGCCTAATTTACGGCTGCTGCGAATCTCCAATCCCGATTGCCAAAATGACTGACCCCGTTGAAAAAATTGTCAAAAATTTTCAAAAAACCCTAAAAACCTGCCAAGAATGCGGCCAATGTAAAGGTTGTTGCAATCCTGAATTTCTGTGCGGCTACATAAAGGAATTAAAAGTAAAAAACTGTCAAAAAGTGATAAAATTGCTTCAAGATAAATAAAAAAATTTATAAATTTTTGCGCCCGGAAATTTATTTCTTTAATTTAATTGCAAAAAATGAATTTCGATAAATATTTCATCAAAGAATGGACCGTTCAGATAATTCGCGATTATTTTATAAAACGCGGATTTCATGAAGTGGAAACGCCGATTCTCTTAACAGAGGTCCCCCTGGAACCCAACCTTTTTACGATGAAAACAAAATGGAAACAGCGAAAAATAGACTTTTATTTAGCGACATCCCCGGAATCACCTTTAAAAAAACTAATTGCTCAAGGAATCGGCAACTGCTTTGCAATAAGCAAAGTCTTTAGAGACCTTGAAGATATTGGACCAACCCATAATTTAGAATTTTCAATGCTTGAATGGTATGAAATAGGAAAAGACTACCGCCATCTAGCTAAAACAACCCAAAATTTAATTCTGGAAACCTACCACAAACTGCTTAAAAAACTTAAATTGCCCCTAACCAATAAATTGATTTATCAAGGAAAAACAATCGATCTTACTCCCCCTTGGAAAAAGTTTTCTCTAAAAGAACTTTTTTGGCAATTTGCCAAAGTCGATCTTTCTAAAAATTTAAATACCGAAAATATTATCAAAACAGCCAAAGAAAAGGGTTATAACGTTGAAGGAATTAACACATGGGAACCGCTTTACACGCAAATTTTTATTAATGAAATTGAAAACAAATTGCCTCAAGATAAACCCGTTTTTATTTTTGATTACCCAACCCAGCTTTCCCCTCTTTGCAAATTATGCCCCGCGCCAAAAGATAAAGGATTTTCCCAAAGGTTTGAATTTTATATCGGCGGAATGGAAATTGGCAATGGCTATACCGAATTAACCAACGCTAAAATACTTGAGGAAAATTTTAAAAATGAAGAAAAATATAGAAAAAAGAATAAACTGCCGACCCACCCCTACGATAAACAACTAGTTGAAGCAACCAAAAATTTTCCAGATTGCACTGGCATAGGTTTGGGAGTCGATCGACTCGCGATGCTTTTTGCCGATACAGCCAATATTGAAGATGTCCTCTATTTTCCCACCTCGCACCTTATTAAACAGCATCGATAAATCCTTTTTAAATAGTCCTTAGCCGCGACAGTTGAAAAAAATAAATTTTATAGATAAAATCCACCTATGTCATTCAAACACATCACCGTCGGAGATAAATGCCCGCAGATAGTCAACGCGGTCATCGAAATACCCAAAGGATCGCACAACAAATATGAATATGATGAAAAAACCGATGAAATTCGCCTTGATCGCGTTCTTTTTTCAGCTGTTTTTTATCTAACCGACTATGGGTTTATTCCTCAAACGCGATCTGAAGATGGCGATCATCTGGATATCATGGTAATTATTTCCGAACCGCTTTTTCCGGGATGCGTTGTTGAGGTTAGACCAATTGGAATTTTAAATATGGAAGATGAAATGGGCAAGGACACCAAAATCATTGGAGTCGCCATAAAAGATCCACGACTCAAAGAAATCAAATCAATAAACGATCTTGACGATCATTATAAAAAAGAAATCCAAAATTTTTTCGAAGTCTATAAAAATTTAGAAGGAAAACCAGTCTCGGTACGTCTTTGGGGCGGAGAAGAAAAAGCCTGGAAAGCAATCGAAGACAGTCGAAGACGATTTCAAAACGAAAAGGCAGCCTAATCCCTTTTCTTTATCTTCTCCGTCTTTTCTTTTATATAATTAAACACTTTTTCGCTACCCAAGTCCCAACGATTAAGCCAAAAAAGATAAAGTATTTCAAGTAAACCCAAACTATTAATTATTAGAAAAATAATAAACCAAACAATCTGACGTTTAGTTGCCGCCTTCCAAAGAGCGACCCCTTTCCATAAAATTGACCACAAAACAAGCGTCGCGACAAAAACAGGTTGTGAAAAAATATTAATCAAAATTTGATCCATCTATTTTATTATACACCTTAAAAAATCCCTTCGCCGCTTCTTTAAACGCCGCCTTTTTGCCTTCCCCAAGAAGACGAAACAACCGCTACATAAATAGCGGACAACCCCACTAAAATATAGATAATTCTAGTTATAACTGTGGCTGCGCCAAAAATAGCGGCCACAAAATTAAAATCAAAAAGGCCGACTGACCCCCAGTTAAGGCCGCCGACAATAAGTAAAATCAAGGCAATCCAATCAATAACATTAAAGTTTACGCGCATTTTTTTCACCTCCAATCGCCAAACTAAATGATTGCGCCCAAAGTATTTAATAGGATTAAGATTGCCATAAATAGCAAGTATGAATAGCGTAAACAGGCTAGAAAAAAACTGTTTTCGGAATATCGGTTAAATTAAGAATTTTTAACTCGCGGCTTTCAAGATCAAAAATTCTAATAAGATGATTATTTGTGTCGGCAAGATAAAGAAATTTTTCAATTAAATAGATGTCGTTTGGTTCATGCAAGGGCAAAATTTCACAAGACTTGTCCCCAAAACAAAATTCTTCCCCTAGCCGAAAAAGAGTAGAAAGCCGACGGTTTTTTAAATCAGCCAAACGAAGAGCATGATTATAGGTATCCGCGATAAAAATTTTATCTTTCGTGGCAAAAAGACCAACCGGATGTTGAAGAAGAGCAACGGAAAAATCGCCGTCTTGAAAACCAAAATCAAACAACCCCTTGCCGATAAGAGTTGTTAATTCTCCTGAATTTAAATCGATTTCTCGTAGAGCCGACGATTCGCTATCAAGAAAATAAATTCTATTTTCAAAAATACTGATGCCGCTTGGTTGAGCCAATTGAGCGGAAAGCAAATCTCCATCAAAAAGGCCTTCAATTCCGCTGCCCGCAAAAAGTTTTAAATCGCGAGTTGCAATTTGATAACTAAAAATTTGGTGAGAACCCGCCATAGCTAAATATAAATAACCGTCAGCGTAATCAAGATCCCACGGAGAATTTAAATCTTTAATCTCGGTTTGAACAATTTTTTCTTTTAAATCAATTCGCCTTAAAGAATGATTATCGGTATCGCAAACATATAAAAATTCATTTAAAAAATGAATCCCTTGAGGATAACGAAAAGAAACCTTGTTAAAAGAACCGTCCTCCGCCCCCTCCTCTCCCGATCCAATACTCTCAATGATATGGGCTTCAAACGGAGTATGAAAGTGACAGACTAAAATTCGATTATGGTTTGAATCGGAGATAAAAATCCGCTCCCCCCTGTGGTCTAAAGCAATCTTTCCCGGAAAAGAAAGAGTTGTTGCGCGGGGAATCTTTTTTTCGACAACATCTAGCGGTTTTTGAGCTAAAGTGCCTTCCTTTTTTCCTTCTTCTAAAAGTTCTCTAATGGCGATATCAAGTTGAAGTCTTCTTCCTTCGCCTGAAACGCTCCCTCGAATCCTCCCTTGCGAATCAATAAGAACAAAACTTGGCCAAGCGGAAATCCCGTATGATTCCCAAATAATATGATTATTGTCAACGATAACCGGATGTTTAAGTCCATATCTTTCAATTGCCGACTCGATATTTTCAATATTGCGCTCATTAAAAAATTTAGCCGTATGGACGCCGATAACTAAAAAAGGATCGTTTTTATATTTATTCTCTAAATACTCCAAATCCGGAAAAACATGAATGCAATTTATACAGCAATAGGTCCAAAAATCCAAAAGACAAACCTGCCCTTTTAATAAAGAAAGATTTAGAGGCTTTTTACTGTTAAGCCAAATCGCTGTTTTTGGAAATTCCGGGGCGTAAATATCGCCAATTGGCATAAAAACGCAAATTTCTAAATAAAACTTTTTAAATGTTAAGATTATCTAAATCGGGCCAATAAATATCGCCGGCAATGCCCAAAAGTGAAGCGCATTTCTTTAAACAATCGCTGGCGGCGGTTTTTAAATCGTCGGCAATGCTGATCGCTTCGCCGGTGGTTCGATTAAAACGAATGTCGGAACCGCCATACTGAGCCTTTGTTATTAAACGGTTTTGGGGACGAACGCTAAGCTCTCCTCTTACCCAAACTTGTTTATTGCCGATTTGTTGTTCGACAATCCGAAAATCCCAATCCCAACCAAAAATTTGATTTAATAGGCTGATAACATATCCAATCTCAACATAATTAAGTTTTACTCCCCCCGGCCCCGGACGCGTTTTTATAAATTCCAAAGGGGTTTTCTGCGTAATAATTTGAAGTTGGGCCGGGCTTAAAAATCGAGGAAGTTCTTCCAATTTTTGAGCTTCTTCCATAGATAAAGTATCAATTCCAATGCTTAAAATGAATAAAATATAAAGCAAGAATTAGGTAAGAAGAAAAACTATTTTTGAACTCGTCTTCTTATCATTTCCTTAAGTTCCTCGATCATACGGCGATATCCTTCCTCAAATCTGTTCCAATTTGCCCTCTCTCAATTATTTGCTCTATAAGGATTGATTTCCTTCTTAATCTCCTCGTAAGCACAGGTATCTTTTGCGGTTGGAAAACCGGAAGTTTGTTTGTTTTCGCTCATAATTTCTATTATATAACAATTTTTGTCATTAATTTCTTTAAAAATTTTTAAAAAATTAATTCTAATTATCGTCAAACTTAAGCGCCATAAACTATATAGTCCAAAATTTTTGAATCATTTCCGCCGAAGACTTAATTAATTGATTCTTTAAAATAAGTTTTTCAAATTCTCTTCTGTCTGCCATCTTTATTTCACTAACCTCCTCTGGCTCAATTTTTATCTTTTCTCCGTTATATCGACCCAAAAACCAAACCGCAAAATGAGTCTCCTTTTCATGATGAATTAATGTTTTCTCCATCAATCTTAAATCCGTGTCAAACCCCAATTCCTCCAAAAGCTCCTCGTGGGCCGCTTCTTCATAACTTTTTCCGCTGGAAACATGCCCTTGACAGCTCTCCGCCCAAAACCCCGGATAAACCTTTTTCTTTGGACTTCTTTTTTGAAGAAGAACCCTTCCTTTATTATCAAAAAGTATTATTCTAATCTCGCGGTGAATAATTTGCGGGTTCTCGTGGGCCTCTTTTCTAAAAATCCTCCCTATAACCCTATCCTTCTCGTCCACCCAATCCAAAAGCTCATCTGCTGAATTGGCTCTGTCAAACTCCAAAGCGTCTTCTCTCATGATAGGAACTTATTCCAAATAATTCAAAAATGCGACAAAACCTTCCTAGAAACAGATTAAAACCAAAATTGTTTTTCTTTTGGCTAGGTCGCATTTTTGTTGTTAAAAGCAACGCGAAAAAATATAATCTCCTTATGACCAAGGTCTTTATTGGTACCTCTGGTTATCAATACCATCACTGGCGAAACGGCGTTTTTTATCCCAAAGACCTGCCGTCAAAAGATGAATTTAATTATTATTCTCAAATCTTTAACACTGTCGAAATCAACGCTACCTTTTATGGTCTTCCCAACCCCTCGGTTTGGAAAAACTGGGCTAACCGCGCGCCTAAAGATTTTGCCTACGCTCTAAAAATGAACCGACTTATGACTCATAACTTAAAACTTAAAAATCCAGAAAATATTTGGCAAACCTTTTACTCTAAAACGAAAAAATTAGAGAATCATCTTGGTCCGATTCTTTTTCAACTGCCGCCCAATTTTTCTCTTAATCTTGAACGATTAAAAAACCTAATCCATATCTTGCCCCAAAAAGAACGTTTTGCTTTTGAATTTAGAGATAAATCCTGGTTTGTCCCTGAAGTTTACAAAGTCTTAAAACAAAATAACTGGGCGTTGGCTATCGTAAGCGCTAAAAATTTTCCTTCGGTAATTAAAATTACTGCCAATTTTGTTTATCTCCGCTTTCACGGCCCAAGAGAACTTTATCGCTCCAGCTACTCCAACAAAGAACTAAAAAATTGCGCTAAATTAATAAACAACTGGAAAAAAACTTTGGACGTTTATGCTTACTTTAATAACGACATAAACGCTTTCGCTCCTAAAAACGCCCTAACTTTAAAAAAAATGATTGAAAACTAAATTTTAGTTTCCAAATCAAAAATTATTTATTTGTATGGCTTGAAACCCCCAGTTTTTCCTCAACCGCCGCCTGCGCCGCCGCCAGTCTGGCAATTGGAACCCGAAATGGCGAACAGGAAACATAAGAAAGGCCAACGCGATGACAAAACTTGACCGATTCTGGATCTCCCCCGTGCTCTCCGCAAATTCCAACCTTAAGATCTTTCTTAACCGATCTTCCCTTCTCAACCGCCATCTTCACCAATTGACCAACCCCGTCTTGATCTAAGGTCTGAAAGGGATCAGCTTTCAAAATTTTTTGATCAAGATAGACTTTAATAAACTTCCCCGAATCGTCTCGAGAAAAACCCATGGTCATCTGAGTAAGATCGTTTGTGCCGCAAGAGAAAAATTCCGCTTCGCCGGCAATCTCATCCGCGGTCAATGCCCCTCTTGGAACCTCGATCATTGTCCCCACATGATATTCAAGTTCAACCCCTTCTTCTTTCATCACTTCCTCAGCCACTCGAACAACCACTTCTTTCTGGTTCTTAAGCTCATTGACATTGCCCACAAGCGGAATCATAATTTCCGGCACTATATCTAAATTCTCTTCTTTCTTAAGCTCGCAAGCGGCTTGAATAATCGCCCTCGCTTGCATTTCAGTAATCTCGGGATAGGTAATTCCCAGTCGGCATCCCCGATGTCCCAACATCGGATTAAATTCATGCAGTTCTGCTGATTTAGCCCAAATCTTCTCCGCTGAAACGCCAATCTTTTTAGAAAGCTCTAAAGCTTCTTCCTCGGTTTTAGGCAAAAACTCGTGGAGCGGCGGATCTAAAGTTCTAATCGTTACTGGAAATCCCGCCATTTCTTTAAATAATCCTTTAAAATCCTCTTTTTGAAACTCAAGCAATTTTGCTAAAGCTTCCTTTCTTTCTTCTAGTGTATCGGCGACAATCATTTGTTGCATAAACGGCAGTCTTTCTTCCGCAAAAAACATATGCTCCGTCCGACAAAGACCAATTCCTTCCGCTCCAAACTTTCTCGCCGTAATCGCGTCTCTGGGAATATCTGCGTTCGCTCGAACCTTTAATTTCCTAGCTTCATCCGCCCAGCTCATAAATTCACCAAAATCCCCCGTTAAACTTGGATCAACCGTCGGAACCTTACCCAAAATTACTTCTCCCGTGCTCCCGTTTAAAGTAATCCAGTCTCCTTCTTTAACCTCAATGCCGTTAACTGTAAATTTCTTTTCGTGCTCATCAACACGAATTGCTTCGCAACCAGCAACGCAGCACTTGCCCATTCCCCGAGCCACTACCGCCGCGTGTGAAGTCATGCCTCCTCGAGCGGTTAAAACCCCCTGAGAAACATCCATCCCGTGAATATCATCTGGACAAGTCTCGGTTCGAACTAAAATAACCTTATCTTTCCCCGCTTGAGCAACCGCGTCTTCTGAATTAAAAACAACCTTCCCAACCGCCGCGCCGGGAGAAGCGGGCAATCCCTTGGCCAAAACTTCGTATTTAGCCTTAGGATCTAAAATTGGGTGTAAAAGCTGATTTAAGGAATCGGGGTCAACTCTTAGTAAAGCTTCCTCTTTGGTAATAAGCCCCTCCTTTACCATATCGACAGCGATCTTAACCGCCGCCTGTGCCGTTCTCTTACCATTCCGAGTTTGAAGCATATAAAGCTTGCCTCTTTCAATTGTAAATTCAAAATCTTGAACGTCTTTATAATGTTTTTCAAGCTTGGATGTAATCTCCCGAAGCTGTTTATAAACATCGGGCATATCTTTCTCAAGCTCGGCAATCGGTTTAGGCGTCCGAATTCCCGCTACTACGTCTTCTCCTTGAGCGTTAGTTAAATACTCGCCATAAAATACTTTTTCTCCTGTTGAGGGATTTCTCGTAAAACCAACCCCCGTTGCGCAATCGTCTCCCATATTTCCAAAAACCATCGCTTGGACATTAACCGCCGTTCCTAAATCATCGGAAATCTTATTTAATTTTCGATAAGTAATCGCTCTTGGATTATTCCAACTCTTAAAAACCGCGTCTCTTGCCATATCAAGCTGAACTCGAGCGTCTTGTGGAAAATCTTCGCCTATTTTCTCTCTAACAAAAGCCTTATATCGCAAAATTAAATCCTTAAGATCTTCTGCTGTTAACTCTGTATCAAGCTTAACGCCGACTTCTTCTTTCTTCTTGCTTAAAATCTCTTCGAAATCTTCTTTCTCTAAACCCAAAACCACGTTTCCAAACATTTGAATAAATCTTCTGTAAGCGTCGTAACCAAACCTTTCGTTGTCCGTGCTTTTTATTAAACCCGCAACCGAAACATCATTAAGTCCTAAATTTAAAATCGTGTCCATCATTCCCGGCATGGAAAACTTAGCCCCCGAGCGAACTGAAACCAAAAGCGGATTTTTTTCATCTCCAAATTTTCGACCGGTTGCTTTTTCCAACTTATTAATCGCCTCTTCATATTGAGCCTGAAACTCGCCTGGCATCTTTCGATCGTGAGAGTAAAAGTAAGTGCAAACCTCTGTTGTAATGGTAAAACCGGGAGGAACAGGAATGCCAGAATTAGTCATCTCAGCCAAACCAGCGCCCTTGCCACCCAAAAGATCCTTCATCTTGCCGTTTCCTTCAGCCTTGCCTTCGCCAAAAAAATAAACGTATTTTTTAGCTTCCGTCGCCATAAAAAATCCTCCTTTATCTACTTAATTAATTGACAAAAATTATTCTACTCTTTTAGCTTCAAATTGGCAAGAAGAAAGTTTTTTATTTATAATTCAGCCAATGAAAAATGAGATAGAATCTCATATCGCTTCGGTTCTAGAAGAAAGAGATAGAATAATTCATTCATCTGTTGCGAAAGCAGAATTGGTCAACCAAAACAATCTCCGCTTTGTGGCACTAGGAATCGCCTATGAACATGTAGGAAAAATAACTGAGAGTTTAGGAAAGCTAATCAAAATCTTAATTCCCCACCTGGAAAATTATACTGGAATTACTCTAGAACCAGATCTCCTAACTTTTTTTGTAGTTGAACGTCGAGTTCCGATTCCCGGAATTTCCGAGTCGCTTACCGGAAAAAGCTATTCTCAAAAATTACCTTCTTCCCTTGGCGGGGGAAGAGGAATCCTTCTTCTTGGACCTCCACTATCTAGTTTTACGCTGGCAGAAGAACTAACGCATCAATACATGCATGAAATAGAAAAAGGAGAAACAGGGGGAAAATTAATCGTTCCCCCAACTCTTAACGAAGGTTTCACTAATTATCTTGCCGGCAGAATTTTATCTACAATTGAAGGCCAAAAATTACTAACACCAAACTTTTCTTATTTTGTAAAATTGGCTTTAAACGAACTAAAAGAAACAGTTTTAAGAAGAAATCCCCAAAAAATATACGAATTTATCTGTAGTTTTATCGATTATCCTCTCAGCGAATCATTATTTTCCTTTGCAGTTCAGAGGTTTGAAGAAGACGAAGAACAAGAAAAGACAGATATAAAGCTATATAAAGAAATTATTAAAATAACTAAAATTTTCAAAGCGATAAAAGGATATAAAACTCCCCCGGTTAGGCCACCTGAAGATTTGCCCTCTATCAGCAGAGAACAAGGAACATATGTCATTCTAGATATTTTGGGAATCAAAAACGGCGACACAGACTCCATAAATAAAGCTTTGGCAAATTCCGATCTTCCTCTAGAAAAAAGACTAATTGTATGGCTCTATCTTCAACAAAGTCGAGCGCTTGGCCACAAATTGGCAAAAACAAGTAATTTTAGCACAATGATGAACGCGGCCATTGGAGAAAGAAAAATGGCAGGAGCAATATTTGATAAAGCTTTAGGACGTTGCTTTGGGCTTAACGAACAAGAAAAAGCGCGCTTTTATCGAGAATGGGCGCTCAATCTTTTAAAAAAGACTTAGGATATATCTTGCTTGCTAAAGCGCCTCTTCTATAGTAAAATATAGCAAAGAGGAAAAATATTTCCTCTTTTATCTCATGGAACAAGAAGACGAGCCGCCTCTTACAGCGAGGCCAAAAAATCTCAAAAATACCAGTATTAAGTCTAAACAGTATGAAAGAGCTTTTGAATATATTGCTATACTTTGGCGTTGGCTTTTTGGAAATGTTTTTGGCCACCCAAAGGACTTATTGGATTTCCAAAGGCCGATCATCCGCTGCGGCCCTCTTAGTGTTTTTTGAAAACTTTATCGCCCTTTATGTCATCTATCAAGTTGCCAACAATCTCTACGGCCACTGGCCAATCTTTATTGCCTACGCCCTCGGAAACTCAACAGGAACATTTCTTAACCTAGAAGGAAATAAATCCTTTCAACCGTTTTTAAAACTATTCCAACCCAAAAAAACTCCATAAATACTCTCAAAAAAGAAGTTAGAACCCAATTCGAAGCTATCCAACTCTAAGTAAGCTCAATTCCTTCTAAATGCCTAAATCTTCAATTTAGCTGCATAAGTTCAGATACATATTAGACTCATTCAAAGTCAAGGAAAAAGAATGAGTTATTTATGTAGAAGAACGAGCTTTCTTTTCAAGGGGGTTTTAGGGTATCGTAAGTTTATGAAGCTTAC
>Ga0073932_1000515_pt1 | contig 94566 bp, 65 predicted proteins | sample DewCreD2012metaG_FD_76967 | JGI IMG/M metagenome (GOLD analysis project Ga0073932, IMG submission 76967) | Hot spring sediment bacterial and archeal communities from British Columbia, Canada, to study Microbial Dark Matter (Phase II) - Dewar... ...
GGTCTGGGCGTGTGCGAATTGGTGGACCGCGACGGCAGGGTGGCGAGTTCGAATTGCATCCAGTGGCAGGATCTGCCGGTGCGCGAGGAACTGGGCACCATTGCGCCTGCCGTCATCGAAGCCGACGTGCGCGCCGCGGCGCTGGCGGAAGCCTTGTTCGGCGCGGCGAAACCTTTCAGGACTTTCCTCTACGTCACGGTGGGAACCGGCATCAGTTGTTGCCTCATGCTCGACGGCAGGCCGTTTCTCGGCGCGCGGGGAGCGACCGGCACGATGGGAAGCAGTCCGCTGAGCATTCCTTGCGAGCAATGCGGTCATGTCAGCCAGCGCACGCTGGAGGACATTGCCGCCGGGCCGGCGCTCGTGAGGCGGTTCAACGCGCTTCATGGCCATGCGACCAGCGGCCACGAAGTGCTTGCCGCCGCCGCGGCTGGCGATTCGGTCGCGGCAACGATTGTTCAAAGCGCCGGGGAAGCGCTGGAGTCGCAGGTGGCCCTGCTCGTCAACGTGCTGGATCCCGAAGCGGTCGTGATCGGCGGCGGGCTGGGGCTGAGCGACGGGCCGTATTGGGATCACTTCATCGCTTCCACCCGCCGCCACATCTGGTCCGAACTGCATCGCGGCCTGCCGATCCTCCGGGCCGCGACCGGCGTGGATGCCGGCTGGATCGGCGCGGCAGCCAAATCATGGCGTGAATTTCCGAACGGATCGAATCAACCACAAACACTCGAAACAAAACTATGAACACAACATCCGCACTCACTCGTCGTGACTTCACCAAAACCGCCCTGCTCGCCGGGGCGGCCGTCGCATCGGGCGCGCTGACCGCACTCGCGGCCGATCCGCCCGCCAGGCGCATTCGCACGGGCGTCATCGGCTGTGGTAGCGTGTCGAACGCCTACCTGCCCACCCTCACGCAATCACCCTTCGTCGAGGTGGTCAGCCTGTGCGACATCAAGCCCGAGCGCGCCAAGCGTCAGGCAGAGCGGTTCAAGATTGCGCATCATTACCCGAACATTGATGCGATGCTCGCGGGCGTGCCGTTCGACTTCTTGGTGGACCTCACCGACATGCAGGAACACGAGCAGATCAACCGCCGCGGGTTGGAGGCTGGCAAGCATGTCTGGAGCGAGAAGCCCATCGCGAACTCGCTGGCCGCCGGCCGGAAGCTGCTGCAACTGGCGCGGCAGAAAAACCTCCGCCTGTGGGGCGCGCCCATCACGGTGCAAAGCCCGCAGTTTGCGTTCATGGCGAAGCAACTGGCGGCGGGCAAGCTCGGCCGGGTCGCGGCGGCCCACGCGGATTACGGGCACGAAGGGCCGGATTGGTCGGCCTTCTTTTACGAGAAGGGTGGCGGCTCCATGCCTGACCTCGCCGTCTATAACCTGACGTCACTCACCGGCTTGCTCGGCCCCGCCAAGTCGGTCACCGCGATGGTCAGCATCGTCACGCCGGAACGCACGGTCGGCGACAAGGGCCGCATCAAAGTCACGGAGGAGGACAACGCGATGGTGTTGCTCGATCACGGCCGGGGAGTCATTTCCCATGTGCAGTCGGGCTTCAACTACTTCAATCCGCACGGTCACGACGGCAGCAAGGAAACACGGCACACGATTACGATTGTCGGCTCCAAGGGTTTCATGGGCCTGGTCGGCTACGACTGGGCGCCGTTGGGCGTGGACCTGGCGACCAAGGACGCGCCGGAGCTCAAGCGCCATGCAACCGACCCGGGGGGATACTCCTGGCCGCTCGGCGCGGTGATGGCAGCCGAATGTCTGGCCACGGGCAAGGAGTTACTGGTCACGCCGGAACACGCGCTGCACGTGCTGGAGATCATCACCGCCGCGCGCGAGTCCTCGGCCCGGGGCAGGCGCATCCGACTCGAATCCACCTTCAAGTGGCCGGTGGTGAGCTGAAGCTCTGCCTCCAGAAAAGCAAACCACGTTCACGAGCGCGCTATTCACTTCATGACATTGCTCCATCAACTCCTCCGATCATGCTGCATCACGACGTTCCTCGGCTTGTCCGTTGGCGCCGCCCAGTTTCATGCGCCGCCCGGCCGCTACACGACGAGCTGGGTGGGCAACAGCTTCGGGGGCAACGGCGGGGACAATGGTTTCGGCTACTGGGTGCAGAACGGCGCGGACGAGATCGAAGTCACGCCGGACGGCACGGTGATCGCCGGCGTGGACTGGGATGAGGCCGGCCGCTGCCTAGGGCTGCACAAGGACGGCCAGGTGAACCGTGTGCTCGTCAAGCACAACCAGGCCCAGGAAAACAGCGCCTGGGGCTGGGGCACCGGCAACCGCGCCTGCGCCGTCAACGGCGGCCAGATCTTCCTCGCCAACACCGGCCGGCGCCTCGCCCGCTTCCGCTGGACGCCCGGCAGCCTCAACTCCGCCGCCATCCTCGGCGACGTGGCCATCCCGAAGGACGCCGTCGGCCTCACGTCGCGCGGCGCGGTGCTGGCCGTGGTGTATGCCGACGCCATCGAGCTGCGCACGACGAACACGCTCGCCGTGACGGGCGGCTTCCCCGTGGCGCAGGCGCTCGACGCGGCCATCGCGCCCGACGGCTCGCTGTGGATCATCGCCGGCGGACAGATTCGGCACTTCGACACCGGCGGCACGGCGTTGTCGGGCACGATCACGAGCGCCGGCAAGCCGTCGGCGGTCGCCTTTGCCCATGACGGGCGGCTGATCGTCTGCGATGACGGCCCGCGCCAGCAGGTGCTGTTCTTCGACGTGGGCGGTGATGAACCGCGGCTGGTCAAGACGTTCGGCGACGAGGGAGGCCTGCGCAGCGGCACGCCAGGGGTGGCAACGCCGCACAAGCTTTTTGCCCTCCGCGGCGCAGGCACCGACGCGCAGGGCAATCTTTACGTCGGCATGAGCTTCGGCCACGGGCCTAACGGCAATCTCTTTCTGCGCTCCTTCACCCCCGGGGGCGAACTGCGGTGGGAACTGCACAACGCCGCGTTCGTGGATACCTTTGGCTTCGATCCGGACAGCGATGGGCGCGTGGTGTATGGGCGTAATGTCATTTACGATCTCGACCTCAACATCACCACGCCCGGCCAGGAGGCGAAGCTGCGAGCCGTTACCCTGGACCACGTCACGCACCCCGGCGACGGCCGCCTGGGCGGGGGAAAATCCGTGCTGCTTCGCTGGCTGCAAGGCCGCCGGCTCATGTACCAGATCGGCCAGTACGCCGGGGGCTTCGAGCTTTACGCCTTTGACGAGCCGCACGGCCAGATTGCGCGGCGGGTGGGTACCATCAGCGCCAACGACAAGTGGGCCTGGGACGTGGACGACCGCGGTGGGATTTGGCATGGCGACGCCGACGGCCGCCGCATCCGCTATTATCCGTTCAAGGGCTGGAATGCCGATGGCACCCCGGACTACGACTGGGCGCGCCCGCAATCCTGGGCCTGGCCCGCGGGCTGGGATTTGATCCGGCGCATCCAGTACGTCGCCGCGACGGACACGCTCTACCTCACCGGCTACCTGTCCGGCCAGCGCGTCGAGACGTGGGGCGTGATCGGGGCGACGGCGTGTCGCTACGACGGCTGGCTGGCCGGCGCGCGCACGCCGGTTTGGACGAACAACGCCCTCCCGCGCGACGGCAACACCGATCCCAACGAAGGACCGCTCACGCCCCAGGCGTTCGATGTGGCCGGCGACTATTTCTTCCTCGGCATGGTCAAGCCCACGCACGGCAGGCAATACGTACACGTCCACAGTGTCACGAACGGGGCGTATGTGGGCACCTTCCAGCCCGGCACCGCTGTGGGCGGCCTGGCCGGCTGGCTCGACATGCCATACGCCCTTCAGGCGTTCAAACGCGCAAACGGCGAGTATCTCATCCTCGTGGAGGAAGATTTTCGCGGGAAAAACCTGCTTTACCGCTGGTGCCCCGCGGGCGACTGCCCGGCCGTGCCACCGATGAAGCTCGAGGGCACCGTCGCGCCCCCGGCGCAGCTCCAACTGCGTGTTCAGAATGCGCCACGCTCGGCCGTGATCGAATTCACGACCGATTTCGGCTCGTGGCATCGTTTCGCGACCAATCCCGGCACGGCGGACGCCTGGGCTGCATCGGTTCACAGCGACGCGGCGCCGCTGCAGTTTTTTCGCCTGCGTCTGCCGTGAGGACTCACAGACCGAAACGAACACTCATGAAGCCGAACTCAAGGTGAGCAATTCCTCCATTCATGTCGGACGGGACCGGCTGGAGCTGACCTCCCTTACCACATGCCGCCGTTGGGTGAAACAGCAACCGGAAGCATTGCCAACCGGCCTCAACCGGCTCTCGTCTGGTGAAGCGATTTGCCGGCTCGCTGCTGCGCCGACAGCAAGTGACTACCATGAGCCAGTGGCATTTGAGTGAGCTGATCGCACTGATCCTTGCTTGGTCGCTGCAGGAGGCACTGCCGGGGGAGCCTCTTCAGGAGGCCGTACGATTTGTCGAGTTCCAGCGTCTCCGCGTCTCCGACGCCTTCTGGAAGCCGCTGCTCGACCGCAACCGCACCGTCACCATCCCGCACATCCTCCGCATGTGCCGCGAGGCGGGTATTGTCGCCAACTTCGAGCGCGTGGCCGGGCTGCGCGACGGCGAGTACCACGGTCTGCCGAACTGGGATGAGTTTCTCTACAAGGCCATCGAGGCCGCCTGCTACGGCTTGCAGCAACGGCCCGATCCCGCGCTCGAAAAGGAACTCGACGATCTCATCGCCGTGCTGGCCAGGGCGCAGGACGCCGACGGCTACCTGCGCACGGTCATCCAGATGAGCGAACGCGGTCGCGGCCCGGCCAACCTCAAACGCTGGAGCAATCTCTCCGACAACCTCGAACTCTACTGCGCCGGTCATCTGATCGAGGCGGGCGTGGCGCATTTCCAGGTCACCGGCAAGCGCTCGCTGCTCGACGTGGCCCTGAAGAACGCGGAGCTGATTACCCGCCTGTTCGGCCCCGGCAAGCGCGTGGACGTGTGCGGGCACGAGGAGATCGAGCCGGCGTTGGTCCGCCTTTACGAGGCCACCGGCGACGCGCGCTGGTGGAAGCTGGCGAAGTTCTTTGTGGACACGCGCGGCACCGAGGCGGGCGGACGACGCAAGCGCGGCGAATTCTCGCAGGACCACGCGCCGTTGTTCGAGCAGACCGAGGCCGTCGGGCAGGCGCCGCGCGCGACCTACTTCTACGCGGGCGCGGCGGATGTCGGCCGACTCAGCGGCGACTCGCGGTATCACACGGCGCTGCGGCGGCTTTGGGAGAACGTCGTCACGCGCAAACTCTACCTCAATGGCGGCATCGGCTCGCACCACGAAAACGAGGGTTTCGGCCCGGCCTACGAACTGCCGAGCCGGACGGCCTACACCGAGATTTGCGCCGCGGTGTCGTTTGCGATGTGGGCCACGCGCATGTTTCGTGTCGAGCCGGACGCGCGCTACTTCGACGTGATCGAGCGTACGCTCTACAACAACCTCGCCGCCGGGGTGTCGCTCTCGGGCGACCGCTACTTCTACGCCTGTCCCTTGGAGTCGGATGGCAAATTCACGTTCAACCTTGGTTGGGCACCGGCCAACGTCGCGCGACTGCCGCACGCCGAGGCGTCGGCGACGCGCAAGGAGTGGTTCCCGTGTGCGTGCTGCCCGCCGACGCTGGCGCGGTATCTGCCGCAGGTGCCGGGCTTCACCTACGCCGCGCGGGGGAACGAACTGTTCGTGAACTTGTTCATCGCAGGCGAGGCGAAAGTCGAAGTCGGCGGCGCAACATGGAAAGTGAAACAGGAAGGCAACTATCCGTGGGACGGCCGGGTGAAGCTAGTGCTGTCAATACCGGCACCTGTAGGAGCCGACGTGAGGAGGCTCAATTCGGCCGCGGCCGGAGATCAGGGCCTCGTCACCTCGGCTCCTACAATCTGGTTGAGGATTCCTGGCTGGGCGCAGGACGAGCCGGTGCCGGGCGACCTTTACCGCTTCGCCAACGCTGCGGCCGATGCGCCCAGGCTCACGGTGAACGGGCAACGCGTGGAACTCCGCAGCGTGCTGACCAACGGCTTTGCCCGACTCACGCGCGCCTGGCGCTCCGGCGACGTGATCCAACTCGACCTGCCGATGCCCGTGCGCCGCGTGGTCGCGCATCCGAACGTCAGGGACTGCGTTAGCAAGGTCGCCTTCCAGCGCGGGCCGATCGTGTATTGCTTCGAGGGCGCGGACCACGGCGGCTGCGTTCTCGACCTTGCGCTGCTGCCGGGTGCAAACTTTAATCGGGTGCGGCATGATGACCTGCTGGGTGGCACCTGGGTCTTGGAAGGATTTCTGTCGCGGAATGGAAGGGCCGTCCCCGCCAGGGCGATTTCGTATCACCTTTGGTCCAACCGCGGCGCGGGCGAAATGGTCGTGTGGCTCAAGAGCGGGAACTGAACTTAAACCATCGAAATGCAACCAACTCTCCATCGGTTTCTATGCACAGGCGCGCTGGCGCTGGCTGTGGTGGCCCAGGCCGTCGTTCCCGAACATACGGCCGAGAACGGCGTCTTGCGCCTCAAGGGTGTCGGGCCGGACAACCCCATCCTCTACGACAACGACTGGTGGTTCGATGTCTTCGATAACGACTACCTCTGGGCTCAGGCCAGTCTGGGCCGGGCCAACCTCCGCGGCAACATCGTCAGCCGCGACATGTGGGACTGGCAGAAGGGGTATCAATACTCGTTCGAGCAGTCGTGGCAGGACGCCGAAAAAGCCCTCAAGCTTGCCCGCGACTCCGGTCTGAAGAATATCCCCGACCTTACGCGTGGCAGCGACCGCGTGCTGGTGCGGCCGGAGAGCGGGCGCATCGAAGACACCGTGCCGCATCCGAGTGATGGCAGCCGCTTGATCGTGGCCGAGGCGAAGAAGGCATCACCCCAGAAGCCGCTTTTGGTGATCGCCGGCGGGCCGCAGACCACCGTGGCCAACGCGCTGCTCACGAACCCCGAGATCGCGTCAAACCTCGTGGTCTTCAATCTCACCGTTACCGGCGGCTACAACGGCAAGGACGGCTGGTCGGCGTATATCGTGGCGAAAAAGACCCGCTCGGTGGATTGGGGCGGGGGAGAGTTCTGGGACAGGGACTCGGTGTTCACCGTGCAGGATTTCGCGCCGCTGCCGGACAACCCCTTCACGCTGGACATGAAACGGTTCATCCAGACCGACCTGGGCCGGGCCAATCAGCTCGGCGACGGCGCGCCGCTGGTGTGGCTATGGCAACCGCGCTGCTGGACCGGGGCGGAGGTTCGCCGGGCGGAGTTTCAAGGCACGACGATGCGCTACCTCCGGGTGCCGCCGGGCGAGTCAGGCGACGTGCTGGTGATTCCCAAAGCCGCCACCGACCTGAAGGCCAGCCGCGACGAGTTCTTCCGGGTGATGGCCAACCCGGACGTGTATCAGGGCGTGCGGCCAGCGCCAGCGGGACCTTGGCGCCGGCATGATTTAACGCCTCTCCAGGATGCCCAACGCGTGCTCGTGAACCCGCACAAGGGCTGGTATCACCATTACCCGGATAACCACATCAACAAATACGAAATCGCCCGCGATGCCGACCTGATCGAGTTCCCGGGCATGGACCATCTCTACATCCGCCTGGCCTGGGCCTATCTCGAGCCGCACGAGGGCCAATTCAATTGGGCGGTGATTGACCGGCTCATCGAGAAGTGGACAGCGCACGGGCTGGGCATCGCTTTTCGCATCAGTTGCAAGGAGACGAGCACCGACCGTATCGAGCAGCAGTTCGCCACGCCGCGCTGGGTCAAGGAAGCCGGTGCACAGGGTGGTTTTTATCGAATGGGCCAACCCAGCGGGCCGGACGGACCGTGGGAGCCCGTGTTTGACGACCCGATTTTCCTGGCCAAACTCGACCGGTTCCTGGCGGCGTTCGCCGCGCGTTACGATCACCAGCCCTGGGTGCGCTACGTGGACATTGGCAGTATTGGCGACTGGGGTGAGGGCCACAGTTGGGCCGGCAGCCGCAAGGAGGTGGGCTTCGCCGCGCGCAAACGGCACGTGGACCTGCACCTCAAGCACTTCAAACGCGCGCAGCTGGTTGTTTCAGATGATTTCGTTTATGCCCTGAGCGACCCGGCCGAGCGGCAGGCACTGCATCGCTACGTGCTGACCAACGGGATCAGCTACCGCGACGACAGTATCTTGGTCAACGGGTATCTGGCCGGCACGAGCGACCGGTTCACCGTGCGCAGCCCGGCGTTCTTCGCCGACGCCTATCCGCAAACGCCCACGGTGTTTGAATTGGAGCATTACGGCACCGTAAAACGCCTCGGCAACTGGGAAGGCCGGCCGGACTCAATGGTCGCAAAGTACGGCCATGGCAAGAAAGGCCCGGACTATTTCCGCGGCGCGCTGGAACTGCTGCACGCGACCTACATCGGCTACCACGGCTACGCGCACGAATGGCTGGCAGACAACCCGGGGTTCACCCGCGAAATGCTCAACCGCTGCGGCTACTGGCTGTTTCCATGCTCGGTCGAGTGGTTGGAGCCGGTCAAGGCAGGCCAAAACCTGCCGCTGATGCTGCGGCTGGAAAACCGCGGCGTGGCCCCGCCATATCACCCCTACGAGCTGCGCGTGAAACTCACTGGGGGCGGCACAAACTGGACCGGCGTCCTGGCCCACGCCGATAAGGCCTGGCTGCCCGGCCGGCCAATTGAAGTGCGGGGACGGCTTGTCCTGCCCGCCAACTTGCCGCTTGGCGAGTATGCTGTGGCCATCGGCCTGTTTGACCAAACACCGGACGGTGAGCGCACCGTCGAGTTGGCGCTCAAGGCGGATGTTCGGGACGCTACCGGCTATTATCGAGTCGCGAGTCTGAGTCTTGGCCAGCCGTGACAGGCATCGTGCAGATGCACCGTTCCTGAAAACACAGGCTTGCCGACGAGCGGCACTTACCTGTCCTCTCGGCTGCACAGGTAAACGCTGGTGCTGCGCTCCAGAAGTAATCGCCCGCTCTGGGCATGTTTGGTTGCTCGTCCTGGGCAAGTCAAGGGCCACACTGACGGGGCATCGAGTGTGACAAGACAGGTTTGGGATGTCGCATCGCTGTGTCACAGTGGCCCAGTTGGCGCTTGTACCACTGTCCAGGCACATCAGCTCAAATGTTGCAAAGTGCTGGCTACAAATATTCTAGGTATTGTGGTCTCTGTTGGTACCGTCGTAGCTGAGATGAGGCGTCCGAGTGTAGGACTTTAGAGAAGAGGATTTTTGCGTATGGCGAAGGTACTGGGCATTGATTTGGGCACGACCAACTCCTGTATGGCCGTCATGGAGGGGGGCGAGCCTGTGGTGCTGGAAAACTCTGAGGGGCGTCGGGTGACGCCTTCCGTGGTGGCGTTCACGAAGAGCGGGGAGCGCCTTGTGGGAGACGCGGCCAAGCGGCAGGCTGTTACCAACGCGCGCAACACGATTTACTCCATCAAGCGGTTCATGGGGCGCAAATTCCGCGAGGTCGAGGAAGAGGCCAAGCGGATGCCCTACAAGGTCGTCGAGGCCCCAAACGGCGACGCGCATGTGGAGGTTGAGGTCAACGGCGAGCGGAAACGTTTCAGCCCGCCGGAGATTTCGGCCATGATCCTCCAAAAGCTCAAAGCGGACGCGGAGATGCGTCTGGGCGAGAAGATCACGCAGGCGGTCATTACGGTGCCGGCCTATTTCAACGATTCCCAGCGTCAGGCTACCAAAGACGCAGGCCGCATTGCCGGGCTGGAAGTGCTGCGCATCATCAACGAGCCGACGGCTGCTTCGCTCGCTTACGGCCTCGACAAAAAGAAGGACGAGAAGATTGCGGTTTACGACCTGGGCGGCGGGACGTTCGACATTTCCGTGCTGGAGATCGGCGACGGCGTTTTCGAAGTCAAAGCCACCAACGGCGACACCCACCTCGGGGGCGACGACTGGGATAACCGCATCATGGATTGGATTCTGGACGAGTTCAAAAAAGAGCACGGGATGGACCTGCGCAAGCAGCCCGACGCCTTGCAGCGCATCAAAGAGGAGGCTGAAAAAGCGAAAATCGCCCTCAGTTCCGCCCAACAGTACGAAATCAACCTGCCGTTCATCACAGCCGACGCCAACGGCCCCAAGCACATCAGCATGAAGCTGACCCGGGCCAAGATGGAGCAACTATGCGACGACCTGTTCGAGCGGACGGTCGGTCCGGTGCGGGCCTGTTTGAAAGACGCCGGTCTGACGGCGGATAGAATTGACGAACTGGTGCTGGTTGGGGGCATGACTCGCATGCCGAAGGTTGTTGAGACAGCCCGGTCGCTCGTCAACAAGCAGCCCCACCAAGGGGTTAACCCGGACGAAGTGGTCGCCGTAGGGGCGGCCATTCAGGGGGGCGTGCTCAAGGGCGAGGTTAAGGATGTGCTACTGCTCGATGTGACGCCACTGTCACTGGGCATTGAAACGCTGGGGGGGGTGTTCACCAAGCTCATCGAGCGCAACACCACCATCCCGACGCGCAAGTCCGAGATTTTCTCCACCGCCTCGGACAACCAGCCCGGCGTCGAGATTCACGTGCTTCAAGGGGAACGGCCCATGGCCCGGGACAACAAGACCATTGGGAAGTTTCATCTCACGGACATTCCCCCCGCGCCGCGCGGCGTGCCCCAAATCGAGGTCACGTTCGACATTGATGCCAACGGCATTCTGCACGTGAGCGCCAAAGACCTGGGTACCGGCAAGGAGCAGAAGATCACCATCACCGCCAGCAGCGGGCTGACGAAGGAGGAGATCGAACGGATGCGCAAAGACGCCGAAGCGCACGCCGAGGAGGACCGCAGGCGGCGCGAGGAGGTCGAGACCCGCAACGAAGCCGATAACGCGGTCTATCGCTCCGAGAAAATGCTCAAGGACAACAAGGACAAGATTTCCGGAAGCGACCGCGAGCGTATCGAGAAGGCCATCAGCGAGGTCAAGGAAGCGCTCAAGGGCAGCGACCCGGCGGCTATCCGTGCCGCCAGCGAGCGCCTTAACGAGGCTTGGCAGGCGGTCTCGGCCGAGCTGTACAAAGCAGCAGCCGAAAAGGCCCGGGCAGGACGCGCCAGCGGCGGGGGTGAGCCCCCGAAAGCCGAAAGCCGTCGGGACGATTCCAGCAAGAAAGACGACGGGCCGATCATTGACGCGGAAGTGGTGGACGAAAAGAAATAACGGTGGCGCGCCGGCTTGAAGGGCGGCCCGGCCTGCCTCCTGCAGCAGGCCGCTCCACGCCGCGAATCACCGAGATCAACCAATCTTCCCGCCCGCGGGTGCGGCGGGAGTTAATTCCAACACAACAACCAAACCAAACCGAAAACAAAGTATGGCACTAAACATCAAACCCCTCGGCGACCGGGTCCTCGTGGAACCGGTCGAGGAGAAGGAAACCAAGAAAGGCGGCATCATTATTCCCGATACCGCCAAAGAGAAACCCCAAGAGGGCATTGTCCGGGCGCTCGGCACGGGCAAGACCGACGACAACGGCAAGAAAATCCCGTTCGAAGTCAAAGTGGGCGACCGCGTACTGATCAGCAAGTACGGCGGCACGGAGGTCAAGGTCGAGGACAAGGAGTACAAGCTCCTCAGTTCCGACGACTTGCTGGCCATCCTGGAATAACTCTGATCCCGAAAACCTCAAAACTCTGACACACGATTATGGCAGCAAAACAACTACTGTTTGACGAAGCCGCACGGCAAGCCGTGCTCCGTGGCGTAACCAAGCTCTCGAAAGCCGTCACGGCCACCCTCGGCCCAAAGGGGCGCAACGTCGTGCTCGACAAGAAATTCGGCTCACCCACCGTCACCAAGGACGGCGTGACCGTCGCCAAGGAGATCGAGCTGGAGGACCCGTACGAAAACATGGGCGCGCAAATGGTGCGCGAGGTCGCCAGCAAGACCAGTGACGCCGCAGGGGACGGGACGACCACGGCCACGGTGCTGGCCGAGGCCATTTATCGCGAAGGCCTCAAGTTCGTCACCGCTGGGGCCAATCCCATCGGCATTCAGCGGGGCATCCAGAAAGCGGTGGACGCCGCAGTGGCCCAGCTCGAAAAACTGGCCAAGAAGGTCAAGGACAAGGAGGAGATCAAGCAGGTCGCCACCGTCTCGGCCAACTGGGACACCACCATCGGTGAGATCATCGCCGACGCCATGGACAAGGTCGGCAAGGACGGCACCATCACCGTAGAGGAGGCCAAGTCCATCGAAACCACCCTCGAGGTGGTCGAAGGCATGCAGTTCGACAAGGGCTATCTGTCGCCCTACTTCGTCACCAACGCGGAGACCATGGAGTGCAAGCTGGAGGACGCCTACATTTTGATCTTCGAGAAGAAGATCAGCAGCCTCAAAGACCTCCTGCCGCTGTTGGAGAAGATCGCCAAAGTCGGCAAGCCGCTGCTCATCATCGCCGAGGAGGTCGAGGGTGAGGCGCTGGCAACCTTGGTGGTCAACAAGCTGCGCGGCACGCTCAACTGCTGCGCCGTCAAGGCACCGGGCTTCGGTGACCGCCGCAAGGCCATGTGCGAAGACATCGCCATCCTTACGGGCGGCAAGTTCATCAGCGAAGACCTTGGCATCAAGCTGGAGAACCTCGAGCTCAGTGACCTGGGTCGTGCCAAGAGCGTGGTCGTTGACAAGGAGAACACCACCATTGTCGAGGGTCACGGCAAGCCGTCTGAAATCCAGGGCCGCGTCAATCAGATCCGGCGTCAGATCGAGGAAACCACCTCAGACTACGACCGCGAGAAACTGCAGGAGCGGCTGGCCAAGCTGGCCGGCGGCGTGGCCGTCATCAACGTCGGTGCCGCCACCGAGACCGAAATGAAGGAGAAGAAGGCCCGCGTCGAGGATGCCCTCCACGCCACGCGCGCCGCGGTCGAGGAAGGGATCGTGGCCGGCGGCGGTGTGGCGTTCATCCGCTGCCTTGCGGCCATGGATGCGGTCAAGCCCGCCAATGAGGACGAGAGAATCGGCGTGGACATCGTCAAGCGTGCCATCGAAAGCCCGCTGCGCGAGTTGGCCAATAACGCCGGTGTGGAAGGCTCGGTTGTCGTCGAGGAGGTCAAGAAGCGCAAGGGCAATGAGGGCTACGATGTCGCCAAAGGTGAATACACCGATCTGGTGAAAGCGGGCATTGTGGACCCGAAGAAGGTCACGCGCACCGCGCTCCAGAATGCGGCCTCCATTGCCGGGCTGCTATTGACCACCGAGTGCTTGGTGACCGAGATTCCGGAGAAAGAAAAGAAGCCGGCCGGCGGCGGCCATGGCGGGGGCGAGATGGACTACTGAAACGCGCCCACAGGCTGAAATGACCGTCTGATCGAGGCGAGGCCGGGCAGCCGGCCTCGCCTTCCTTTTTAATCGCCTCGGACCATGTCCAAACCCTGTTTTCATAGGTTCCCCGGCTGATGTCGTCTCTGGGAAGAATGGCCGTCGAGGTTTGATTGACGGGTGAATCCCGGCTTGGCTGGTCGAAGCCCCCAATGTAAACACCGGCCCCGCAGCGGATTCAACGCCTGGATGCGCGTTTGACCGGCACAGGACTGCGGTAGCCCCTTGGGGGCACTCAAGCGCCGAGCGTATCGAGGGCGTGCTTGGCGTGATCCCGTTTGGACCGGAACTCGGTGAGGCGTTGCTGGTGCCCCGCAAGCACATGCGGCGGCGCCTTTTGCACGAATGCTGGGTTGGCGAGCTTCTGCTCAAGCTTGGCGATTTCGCTTTCGAGCTTGTCCAATTCCCTGGTGAGCCGGGCGGTCTCGGCAGCCACGTCCACGAGACCGCCCAGTGGCAGAAACAGGTCACCCAGTGCAGTGCGGCAGGTCGGCGTGGCCTTGCCGGGCTGGTAGCTGGGGTCAACGTCAACGGGGTCGGCATTGAGCAGGAGCTGGATCACGGCCATGTCAAGGGGGTCAATCTCGCGGGTGGGTCTGAGAACATAGCGGACCTTCTTGTTGGAAGCGATGTTGGCAGCACGACGCAGATTACGGCCCTGGGAAACGAGTTCGTATTTGGCGTCCACGAATGCCAGCGTGGTGTCGTCAAGGCCGAAGTGGGCTTTTTCTTCGTCGCTCAGCGGCTTGGGCCAGGGGGCGAACATGATGGTCTTGCCGCCCTGGGTTTCGGGCATGGCGTCGGCGTACCCCATGCCGTGCCAGAGTTCCTCGGTGATGTGCGGCAGGAAGGGGTGGAACAGCCGCAGCGTGTGCGAGAGCACGAAATCAATGACGGCAAGCGTGTTAACCCGGCGCGCGGTTTCCCCGGTCCCGGCCTCGGCCTTTCCGAGCACTACTTTGGACGCCTCGACGTACCAGTCGCAGTACTCGCCCCAGAAGAAACGATAGAGGGTCTGGGTGACCTCGTTGAAGCGGTAGGCCGCGAAGGCGTGGGTGATTTCGCGGATGGCCTGGTCCAGCTTGAGCAGAATCCACTTGTCGTCGCTGGTTAGCAGGGCGGGGTTGATCTCGGCCTGCACCTGGCCGCCCTGCATTTGCCGGAAGCGACAGGCGTTCCAAAGCTTGTTGCAGAAGTTGCGGCCCAGCTCGACGTCTTTTTCGTCGAAGAGCACGTCCTGGCCCAGCGGGGCGCTGCGCATGGTGCCGAAGCGAAGGGCGTCCGCGCCGTATTTGCCGATGAGTTCGAGGGGGTCGGGCGAGTTGCCGAGGCTCTTGCTCATCTTGCGGCCCAGCTTGTCACGGATGATGCCGGTAAAATAGACGTTGCGGAAGGGCACGTCGCCCATGAACTCGAAGCCGGCCATGATCATGCGGGCAACCCAGAAAAAGATGATGTCGGGGCCGGTAACCAGGTCGGTGGTGGGGTAGAACTTCCGCAGGGTGGGGTTTTGGGCATCGCGGGCCTTGTCGCCGGTCCAGCCCATGGTGGCAAACGGCCAGAGCCAGGAGCTGAACCAGGTGTCTAGCACGTCAGGGTCTTGTTCCCAGCCAGGACCGGGGCATTCGATCTGGCAGCGCACCGACCAGCGGGCCGCATTGACAAAATCTACGAACTCAGGCAGGGTACGCAGCGCGCCCGATGCAGGGCGGTCGGCCAACGTCTCCTCCGGGAGATGCGCCGCCGCAGAATCAGTTTTACCGTCGGGCGCGCTTCTCTTTTTGAGCAGGAGGTGGTCGTAAAGCAGCGAGCCATCCCGTAGTTCCTTGACGGTCATTTTGACGGAGTAATGCCGCGCGCCCACCGTCAGGGATGCCCAGAACACATGGAGGGCCGTGATCTCGGGCGTGGGCGGCTGGTGGTGTGCAGACCCGATGCGGATGGCGGTGCGAATCAACTCGGGCAACGCCGCCACCGCTCGGATTTGGTCAATGCCCGCGTGTGTGAAACTGTGCGTGAGGCTGCGGAGTCGGATGCGAATGACGCAACCCGTTCGTTCATTCCGGAACGCCTTGCCGACAATGCCCTTCTCCCGGGCGTAGCGGATGGCGGCCCGGCGGAGTGAACGGGCGTCCGGACCGGTGATTTCCCCACCGCCTATGCGGACGGTTTCCGGCACGACGTCCATGGCCGCGTCGAGCTGATGGTTATACCACACCGGAATGCGATGCCCCCACCAGAGTTGGCGGCTGATGCACCAGTCGCGAAGGTTGGCCATCCAGTGCGTGTAGGTCTTCACCCAGCGGTCGGGATGAAAGCGGATGATGCCCTGGCCGGGCCGGGCGAGGTTGACGGCGGCCAGCAGCTCGAGCATATTCACTGCGGCAGCGTTCGGTGCAGGCTGGATGCCCAACTTCTCCTCCGGGAGATGCGCCACCAGAGGTTTACCGCCGAAGGCTGCCTTTTTTGCCCTGTAGTCGTACAGCATCCGGCCATCGGCCAGTTCCTTGACCAAAATCGGCACGCAATAAAGTTCGCCGGCGAAGCGCAAAGCTCCGACGAACCGATGAACCGCCTTGAAGCGCGGATCGGGCGGGTCGTGGGCCTCAGAGCACCACAGAATGGCCGTCCGTATCAGCTCGGGCAGGACGGCTACCGCTCGGATCACGACGGGATCGCGGCTGTTGAACGCGTGGGACAGGCTCTTGCGTCGTACCAGGATGTCCCAACCGGTGTCCTCGTTGCGGAACGATTTCCCAATCCACCCCTGCTGGCGCGCCAGTTTCAGGGCCGCCGTGCGCAGGGCCGCCCGGTCGTCGCCAGTTGGCTCGCCAGCGACGAGTTGGACCACCGGCACTGCCTTGTCGGCGAGGGCGCCCAGCTCGACACAACGGGTCGCAGGCGCCACGCTGGGATACTTCAAGAACCACTGCTCGCTTAGCAACGGTTCGATGGGCACGCCGCTGCGCTGGCTGTGGCCCACGTTGTGGACGTAGTCCTCGACCTTCAGCAGCAGCCCCTGGCGTTCCAGGTGTTCCACAACCGCCCGGCGGGCTTCGATCCGGTCCAGCCCGGCAAAGCCGCCCCCGGCTTCCCGGGTCATTTTGCCGTCCGGCCCGATGACCACGGTCAGGGGCAGTTTGTGGCGCACCGCCATGTCGTAGTCGTTTGGGTCGTGGGCCGGTGTCACCTTCACGCAGCCCGTGCCGAACTGCGGGTCCACCATCTCGTCGGCGATCACCGGGATGGGTTTGTTTTGCAACGGCAGCAGCACCCTGCGGCCGACCAGCCGCGTGTAACGCTCGTCCTTCGGGTTCACGGCCACCGCCTCGTCGCCCAACATGGTCTCCGGACGCGTGGTGGCAACCACGACAAACTCGTTCGGCACCGGCCGCCCTTGTTCATCCAGCAGCGGATACTTCAAGTGCCACAGGTGGCCCTTGGTTTCGACCATCTCGACCTCCTCGTCGGAGAGCGCGGTGCGAGCGGCGGGGTCCCAGTTGACCATCCGCTTGCCGCGGTAGATGAGGCCTTTCTTGTAAAGCTCGACGAAGACCTTCTGCACGCAGCGCGAATACTCCGGGTCCATCGTGAAGCGCAGGCGCGACCAGTCGCACGAGCAGCCCAGCCGTTTGAGCTGCTGGAGAATGATGCCGCCGTGTTTTTCCTTCCACGCCCAGACGTGCTCGAGGAACTTCTCCCGCCCGAGATCGTCGCGGTGCTTCATTTTCCCCTCCTTGCGGAGGGTACGCTCGACGACCGCCTGCGTGGCAATGCCGGCATGGTCCGTGCCCGGCAGCCAGAGGACTTCCTTGCCGTCCATGCGCGCCTTGCGGGCCAGGATGTCCTGGATGGTGTTGTTCAAGACGTGCCCCATGTGGAGCACGCCGGTCACGTTGGGCGGCGGGATGACGATGGAATACGCCGGCTTGGGCGAGCGCGGATCGGCCGTGAAACAGCCCTCACGTTCCCAGAAGGCGTACCACTTTGCCTCGACCGCCTGCGGTTCGTAGGCTTTCGGAATCTCAGACATGCGCAAGCCAGGTCGGGCGGGAGACTACTTGAGATCGAAATCCGAGGGTTTGACTCCGCGGATGAACTTGCCGAAGCCGAACCAGGAGGGTTTGTATTCGCCCACACACCTGGCGTCAGCTTTCGCTGGCACTTCCAGACCGGTCAGCCAGTAGCAAGCGTTGATGATCAGACGGCGCAGGTCTTCGCTCTGCATGTCCACCGCCGCGCCGATGGTCGAGGTCAGGGCGCGCGTCGTTTTGCCGTTTCCCCAGGCGTAATCGCGCACCCAGACCAGCGGCATCAGGGACTTGTGCCAGTTGGGCGGGTCGTCCGGCCTCATGCCGCGCAACACCAACCCGTGCATGAGCACGATGTCGGTCGGCTGCAGGTGGATGACGCTGTAAACATCCGTCGGCCCCCAGACATCCTGCACGCCGCGCAGGACCGGATGTTTGGCGTTGGTGCCGTCCACCAGGCCGCGCGTGCTCTCCTTGCCATGATCGCCGTGGTGGGCGACCCAGGTTTCGCCGAGCACCTGCTGACCGAACCCGCCCGGCCAGGTCTTGCTCTGCCAATCGTAGCTGGCAAACGGGCTGGACTTGTTGCGCGAGTATGCGAAGGCGTGCGTCGCCGTGCGCAGGGCGATGAGCGGTTTGCCGGCCTTGAGGTAGGCCTCGAAATGCTTCATGTCGGCGTCCGGCAATTCGCGGAAACGGAACTGGAGGATCACGAGGTCCGCCGTGTCCAGCAGATGCATCCCCGGCACGTTGGTTTGGTTGACCGGATCCACCGTTCCGTCGGCCGGGCTGACCGAGAACAGGACCGTGCATTTGAAACCGTGCCGCTGCGACAGAATCCGGGCCAGCATGGGCAGGCTCTCTTCGGACCGGTATTCCTCGTCGCCGGCCAGCAGCACGATGTGTTTCCCGTTGGCCGTGCCGGCGCGCGATTCGAGCGTAGCCCAGTCCGCTCCTGGTGCGGGGCTGGCCAGGCTCACGGCCGCCAGGCTCATGGTGGCAAGACCCCGCCGAAAAATGCGCGCGAGTCGGCCGCTTTGCCGTGTCGCAACTTGCGCAAGTCGTCCCCCGTGTCTGGCTGCACAGCGGGTCGGGAGCACGGCGGGGTTGGGCATCCGGGCCGCAAACGGGGCCGCGCCTTCGGTCAAACGATTCGTCTTCATGTGTCGGAAATCTGCCGGTTCACCTCCACAGCAGTGCGTACTCGATGCTGTCCACCAGGGCCTGGAGGCTGGCCTCGATGATGTTGACGCTGACGCCCACGGTGCTCCATTCCCGCTTCCCGTCCGTGGATTCAATCAACACGCGCGTCTTGGCAGCCGTGCCGCTGGTGGTGTCCAGAATTCGCACCTTGTAGTCGGTCAGGCGCATCTTGCGCAACTGGGGGAAGGACTGGACCAAGGCGGCGCGCAACGCCCCGTCCAGCGCGTTGACGGGACCGTCGCCCTCGGCCACCGTGTGGTGGACCGTCTGGCCCACGCGCACCCGGACGGTGGCCTCACAAATGGACTCCTTGGCGTCCCGGCGCATCGAGACGTGGTAGGTGTCCACGGTGAACAGCAGTTCCGGGTTGTGCTCCAGCACACCCCGGATGAGCAGCGCCAGCGAGGCGGGCGCAGCCTCGTACTCGAAGCCCTCGTGCTCGCGTTGCTTCACGACGGCCAGAATCTGCTTCAACTCCGGCGTGTCCGGCCGGAGGCGAAACCCCAGCTCGCGGGCCTTCATCAGAATGTTGCTGCGGCCCGCCAGGTCACTGACCAGCACGTTGCGCTGGTTGCCCACCAGGGCCGGGTCAATGTGCTCGTAGCTGGCGGTGAGCTTCTGCACCGCATTGACATGTGTGCCGCCCTTGTGCGCGAAGGCCGACGCCCCCACCCACGGCTGGCGCGGGTTGGGACGCAGGTTGGCGATTTCGTCCACGAACTGCGACAGCTCCTTGAGCTTGCGCAACGAGGCGGGCGGCACGCAGCGCCGGCCCATTTTGAGCGCCAGACAGGGAATCACGCTGGTCAGGTTGCAATTGCCGGTGCGCTCGCCGTAGCCGTTGATGGTGCCCTGCACGTGGCCGGCACCGGCCTCGACGGCCGCCAGCGCATTGGCCACGCCCAGGCCGATGTCATCGTGCGTGTGGATGCCCACGCCGCAATGCAACCGGCGCACCGCCTCGCGGGTGATGGCAGTGATCTCGGACGCCAGGCAGCCCCCGTTGGTGTCGCACAACACCACCAGGTCGGCCCCCCCCTGTTCGGCCGCCTGCCACGTGGCCACGGCGTAGTCGGCATCCAGTTTGTAGCCGTCGAAACAGTGTTCCGCGTCGTAAATCACGAATCTGCCGTGATCCTTCAGAAAGCGCACCGTGTCCCGGATCATGGCCAGGTTTTCTTCCGGCGTGCACCGCAGCACCTCCCGCACATGCAGCATCGAGGTCTTGCCGAAGATGGTGACGACCGGCGTGCCAGCTTCCAACAGCAGCCGCACCTGCTCATCCCGGTGGACCGGCAGGCCCTTGCGGCGGGTCGCGCCAAAGGCCGCCAACCGGGCACGTCGCCACCGCCGACGGCGCGCCAGCGCGAAAAACTCCATGTCCTTGGGATTCGAGCCGGGCCAGCCGCCCTCGATGTAATGCACGCCAAACGCGTCCAACTTCTCGGCGATCCGCAGCTTGTCTGCCGCTGAGAAGCTGATGCCTTCCCCCTGACTGCCGTCACGGAGGGTCGTGTCGTAGATTTCCACGTGGGATGCCATCGTGATGCGCCAGAAGCGCCGCGTCCTAGGTGTAAGCGAAACCCTCCCCGGAAGCAAATCTCAAAACCGTGTCTTGCCGCACCGGGCGCTCTGTGGTGTTGCCCCGCCGCCCTTAGCACTGGCAGTCAACACCTCCCGGGCAGCGCGTCTCCCACCAACAACCCGTCGGCCAGGACCAGTCGCCATCTCATAAGTCGCCCTGCCCCGGCTGCTCAGCCGGCCGGGGCGGGCCGTCGCGCGAAGGCAAACTCCTCTACCACGCGCCCTCCCAGCAAGTGCTCCTGAATGATGCGTTCCAGCACGGCTGGCGTGCACGAGTGGTACCAAACGCCCTCGGGGTAAACGACAGCGATCGGTCCGCGCTGGCACACCCGCAAGCAATTGGCCCTGGTACGGAGCATGGACACGGGCTGGCCGGCTTGTTCCAGCTCTTGCAGCCGCCGTTTCAGGTAGTCCCAGGCAGCCTGCCCGTCGGCTTTCGCGCTGCATCGCGGCACGGTCGGGTCGGCACACAGGAAGATGTGGTGACGCGCGGTGGTCAACCCCAGCTTGGAGGCGGTTGCTTGTAAATCGTTCGCCATAGGCCTGTCGGATCGCTAATGTCCAGGTGTGGCTCACGCAGGCAAGCCAAATTCGGCCGCCGGACGCCAACCAGCGCCCGCGCCGCCAGCAGGGCGCGCCGTCACAGCACCGCTCCTGGAGCGGATTGTGTCCGGCGGTCAGACCGGCGTGGACCGCGCGGCGTTGGATTTTGCCATCCGCCACGGCATCCCGCATGGTGGCTGGTGCCCGGCTGGTCGGTGGGCCGAGGACGGCCGCATCGAAGAGACCTACGCGCTGAGGGAAACGCCAGACAGCGATTGCGCCCAGCGCACGGCGTGGAACGTCCGCGATTCGGACGGGACGGTCATCTTCACCGTGGCGGCTCATTTGTCGGGCGGCTCGGCCCTGACTCAGCGGCTGGCCGTCCAATACGGCAAACCCTGTTTGCACCTGGCCCGCAGCCGGCACGGGGCGTCGGCGGTGGCCCAACTGCGCGCCTTCCTGCGCCGTGAGCGCATCCGAGTGCTCAACGTGGCCGGGCCACGCCTGTCGGTCGAACCGGCGGCGGCCGAATTTGCCACAAGCGTGCTGGAAGCGCTGTGGGCAGACGAAACAGCCCAACCCTCCCTTTCGTGACTGACGCGCGGCTGGCTCCGGCATCCGGGCTTTGCTGCCGCTAGCTGGCTGGCAAACGGTGGTCCGGCCCACAGCCCTGACAGCTTGGGGGTCACACCCCCCGCGGGCGCCGCCTCTGGTGCCGGCACTGGCGCGCCGGGCCGGGCGGCTCAGGCGCACCACGGCCGGGTGCGGCGTGAGTTGGCGCCGGCAACCACACTCAACACCCGTTTGGCCAGCGCCACGTTCTCCTCAATCTGCCAGTCAAACATGCCCACCAAGATGAAGTCGGCGCCGCTGTTGAATGCGTATGGGAAGGCGGAGCGCGGTGAGATGGCGCCTGCCGCCAGGATTTTGAACGCGATCCAGGGCTTGCGCACCTTGGCCATGAAATCCACCACCGCCTGCGGGTCGCGACACCAGGAGTTGTCGTGCTTGCCCACGGCCTCCGTATCGTCCGACCGGGGCGCAGTGAAATACTCGTGGGTGTGGAGGGTCTTGACGTAGAAATCGGCGTCCAGTTGCCGCCGCTCGGCCTCGACAACGACCTGCAAGTCGTGCGCCCCCACGCCAGCCAAGCGTTTGCGGTCCTTGATGAACTGGACCATCTGAGCGACCTTGTCGAACTGGTTGCGATAGAGCAGGCCCTCGGCGTTGTCACCGGTCATGTGGACCGCCAACGCGCCCTCGTCCACCGCCCGACGTGCCTGGTCGAAGCCGCCATTGCCATCCAGTCGCACCTGGGCGATCCACTTCAATTTGCCGCCCTGTTTCCAGTGGTCGAACAGCGGCCGGTTATTGTCCATAACCCACGAGTTGAACGCGGTGATGCCGCGGCTCTCGGCCAGCTCGAGTGTTTCCCGGATTTTGGCCGGGGTGTTGTAGTGCCGCATGAGCTGCGAGACATAGGGCAGGTCACGCGCGTGTGCGTAGCCGGAGATCAGGTTGCCTCCAAGCATCAACCGGCTGAAAGTCTGCGCACCGATGCGCCCCTCGGGCAGGCGATCGCCCGGGGCAGCGGGCTGCGCACGAGAAGCCAGCGGCAGCACAGCGGCCGCGAGGGCTGAGGACTTCAAGAAACCGCGCCGACTAACAGGCGTTGTCATGTCCAACTGCTAGCAGAGCCGCAGGGGCTGTCAAGGCCAGGCTTGGTCAGCCTTGAGCCGACGGCCGCCGGCCGGGCGGCCATCGCTGAACTGGGCATTGCTTTACTGGCAACCGGGGCTATCTTGAGCGCCGCCGTTGCAGCCGGGCATGCCGTCCGGTGAACGACGATGCCCGAACGCATGAACACATTGATCAACGCCCCCGCCATCACGGACAAGACCCGCGAGCTGTGCCAGGCCATCCTTGCACACCCCGGCTTCCAAGCCGCCCAAGAACACATCTCGGCTTTTGTGGCCGATGCCGACGCGCGCGCCCAGTACCAGAGCGTCCTCAGCAAGGGCCAAGAGCTCCGTCAGCGCCACCAGCTCGACGGCCTTATCAGCCCCGGTGAGTTGGAGGCCTTTGAAAGCGAGCGCAACGCGCTGCTGGCCAACCCGGTGGTGCGCGCCTTCCTCGAGGCCCAGGCCGAGCTGCACGAGTTGCGCTGCAACATCGAGCAACACGTCGCCATGACGCTGGAGCTGGGGCGTCTGCCAACGCCCGAAGAACTGGAGAGTCAGAGCTGCGGCGACGGCTGCAATTGTGGCGACCACTAAACGGGGTCTGCGCGCGCCGCGCCAATCCCGGTAGGTCTCCCAACCCGGGGCGCACTGCCACCTGCGGCCCGAACTTGCCGGACCGGACGGCGTCCATCATGATCCCCCCGTGAACAGGGTTTGGATAACGTGGCTCTGTCTGGTGACCGGCGCCCTGGCTTCATTCGCCGGGCAGGTGTTGTTTGTCGCGGACGAATTTCCGGCCATGGAGGCAGTGGCAGGCAGACTCCAGGCGATCGAGCACACGCCCGGCAGCGTTGTCTGGCAAACCAACCTGCCACCCGACCTGAGCCGGTTCGACGCCGTGGCCGTGTACATTCATCGGGGATTAAACCCCGCAGCCGAGCGGGCCTTCATTGATTACACGGAGGCGGGCGGCAAGCTGGTGGTGCTTCACCACTCGATCAGCTCCGGCAAGCGCTCGAACAAGGACTGGTTCAGATTCCTGGGCGTGGCGCTGCCCGAGGGAGACTTCAGTCGCGGCGGCTACAAGTGGATCGAGGGGGTTACCCAACAAGTGGTCAACCTGGCCCAGGGCCACTTCATCACCACGGACAACGTTCACTACCCGGAGCGCGTGGCCTTTCCGACCTCGGCCGACGCCCCGCCGGCGCTCTTGCCCGCCTTCACGCTCACCAATTCGGAAGTTTACCTGAACCACACATTGACCGGGCCGCGCACCCTGTTGCTGGGCTTCCGCTATGCGGACTCCGCATCGGGTCGCACCTACGCGCAATCCCACGCCGGCTGGTGCAAGCCGGCGGGCAAGGGGTGGATCGTGTATTTGCAACCGGGGCACGGACTGGACGACCTGAACCACCCGACGTTCCAGCGCATTCTGCTCAACGCGCTGGTCTGGCGGCCCGAGACGTCCCGCTGAGCAAGTGCAGCCTGGCGCGCTTGGCGCAGGGCGGTCAACGTGACGATTTCATCGGCAGTTCGCGCAACCGGACGAACGATTTCCAACGTTGCAACCGCCGGATTGACGTGGCGCTCAGCCACGGGCACCAATCTCCTGAACCAAATCTCCGCCAACGGGAATCAACCGGACGGCCCATCGGCGCCATTTCTCTTTCCCCCAGCACAACCCGCCTCTGGCTCAGGTCGGCCTTTCTTACCGGTTCTTGGCCGGAACCGATGGCACGGGCTTCCAGCTCAGCCGGGCGATCTGGATACCTTTGAGGCTCGGAAGCAGGGCGGCGATAAACATCTGGCCCTGATAGCTGAGGATTTCCGGCGCAGCCACCGGCAAGGTGCAGACGAAATGGGCCGAGTCGTCATCCACTCCAAAGTTCAGTGCGTCCGTGGAATGATACACGCTGGTCTGCGCCTCTGGCCCGTAGCGCTGCGTGCGAAACAGGTAGAAGTGGCCCGGCTGGACCTCCAGCACAAACGGGCATTCGGCTGACCACGGCCCGGTGCCAGCGCGCCCGCCTCGGGCCACCACGCGCGACGCGCTCCATGTGCGCAGGTCTGGCGAAGTGCGGGCATAGACTGCGCCGCGGTTTTGCGGGTGGGCCGTGTAGTAACAGTGCCAGAGTGCGCCCGCGCGCAGCACCATTGGATCACGCGTATTGGCGCCGTCCCCCTCGCTGAACAGGCGCGAAACGCCGGCAGGAGCCAATCGGCGGCTGAAGGTTTTCCCATCGCGACTTTCGGCTGAGCAGATGTGTTCCCAATCACCGTAAAGCAGGATAAACCGTCCGTCGTCCTTGAACACAAACGGCGCCTGCAAGCCGCCCGGGGTTTCGCCGTATTGTGCATCGGCCTGCATGGCAATGCCCATGGGTCGCCAATGCGAGTTGGTGAGCTGGGCGGATTCCCAGCGATAAAACAGCCGCGTCTTGCCGCCGCATCGCGTGTGGCGGATGCACGACCAAAGTTGCCAGGAACCATCGGCGGCCTGCCAGATGGCAAAGTCAACCGGTTGCTGCTTCGGATCGTTCAATGGCCCAAGGTCCGGGTCGCCGGCCACTTGCCACCAAGGACCTTGAATTTGAGGCACAAGTGGCTCGGCACCGTGGGCTGCTGCGACCCAAACCATCAGCAGGCCCGCAGTCCAAGCAGTTTTGCCCCGGTCTAACAGCCCGCCCGAACGCCCTGCCCGGGGCCAGATCGGGCGCGGCGAGCGTTGAAGGCCGCAGCATCGGCCCGCCACAGCGTGTTTAGCGGATCGCGTTCTCATTGGGTTTAACGTCAGCGGAGGCGGTCGCAGCCTCAAGCCAAGCCTACCAGCCTGTCGGACTTGGGTCACGCTTTTTCAGCCGGATTGCACAGTGGCGTGGGGCAGGCGTCTCAAAGACGTGGCCACGCGAGCACACACACCCCGGTGAGCTACCCCGCGCCCGCCAACCCACGCCGACCGGCCGGTAGCGCCACCCCGTTGGGGACGCCTGTTCCTTCTCAACAAGGAGGCGGACTCGCCGACCAAATGCCGACAACATATCCACACCGTTCTTGCATCCGCTTTCCGCTTGGCGAAAACACCCACCCCCACCGTTGAGGGGGCGGCTTCGACCCGTTGCCACGGTTTCCGATTGCTGCCCGCCGTCCAAGCCGCTAGAAATCCCAACGTGCCTATGAAATCGGCGTTTTCACTGAGTCCCTTCCTTTGCAGCTTCGGTGTCGGAGCCGCGTCGGTCCTGCTGCTCGGCCTGCCTGCACCGGCGAAAGATGCAGTCGCCCCGCCGCTCCAGGCCCATTGGATCTGGCTCAAGGGCGCGGATGTTCACGCTTACAACCAGGCGATCGTGGCGCGGAAACAGTTTCGCCTGGACGGTTGCCGCCACGCCCGCCTGCGCATCACGGCCGACAGCTTCTACCGGTTGTTCATCAACGGGCACTGGGTCAACGACGGGCCGGCCCGCAGTTGGCCTGAACATTTTCAGTACGACGACCTGGACGTCACGGCCTACCTGGTGGACGGGGTGAATGACGTGCGCGTGATGGCGCGCTATTACGGCGTGGGCGATTTCCATCACGTGCCCCAACAGGCCGGGCTGCTGGCGCAGTTCGACGTGGCGCTGGCCGGCGGAAAGACTGCCACGATCGTCACCGACGGATCGTGGGAGGTGGCCGCGTTTCCCGCACTCGTCACCAACACCCCCAAGATCAGCATCCAGATGTCGCCGGCGGAACTCTATGATGCACGGCTGGAGGAGAAGCTGTCGTTTGGGCGCGCCGCGGTGCTGTTTGGAGCCGAAGCCGGGCCGTGGAAAGATTTGCACCCGAGGGACGTGGCCTTGTTGACGAAACAGCCGTTTGCCTTCAAGGCGTTCCTGGGTGCCAAGGTCGTCCGGGCCGAGGGCTGGAATTTCTGCGTCCCGGCGGCGCGGCTGGTCAATCCGGGCGTCATCGAGGCCAACCACTCGGCCAGTTGCGGTTTTGGCATGGCGACGGTGTTGGAAGCCGATCGGGAAACCCGAGTGAACCTGCGGCTGGACGGCATAAAACTGGCCATCGCAGGACAACGGCGCGAGGGGGAGGTCAGTTTGCCGGCCGGGCAACATCTGGTGCTGGCCTTCGCCCGTGATCTGTTCGGGCACGACAAGGAGAAGGCGGTGCGTTTCTTGAATCCGCAGGGCTTCCGTCTGCGCAACCCGCTGAACCCCGCGGCCTCCAACCCGTGGGTCTTCATCCGCCTGTCCGAGTTCGCCGTTGCCACCAACGACCTGGTCTGGGCGCCCTACCGCGATCGGGAGTTGCCCCTGGGCCGGCTGGCGCGGGATTATGGCCGACAGACCGACGAGTGGCTCGGCGCCGTTCGAGAGGTTGAGCAACTCCGACAGATCCTCGGCTCGCGCTGCGAGCAGATGGCCGCCGACACGATGTTTGTGCAGGATGTGTTTTGGCAGTTTACCCAACGCCAGGTGGTGGGCGATGCCACTACGCGCGTGGTCAACCCCGCCGGCGCCCTGCACGACAACGCCCAGTTCACCACCATCCATCCCGATCCAAACGGCGACGTCGAGTTGCTCTACGACCTGGGCGAGCAGAACTGCGGTTACTGGAGCTTCGACCTGCTGGCCGACGCCGGGGTGCAGGTGGACATTTTCGCTGTCGAGTACATCGCGCCAGACGGCCGCATCCAGTTCCCGTGGGGTAACCGCAACGGCCTGCGCTACATCACCCGACAGGGCCGCAACCAGTTCACCTCCTTCAAGCGCCGCTCCGGCCGCTACGTCTTCCTCACACTGCGCAACCAGACCTCGCCCGTACACATCCGCCACTTCCACCTCATCGAATCCACCTACCCGCTGGACTATATCGGCAGCTTCAGTTGCAGCGATGTGCGGCTGGACCGCATCTGGGACATTTCCACACGCACGCTCAAGCTCTGCATGGAAGACACGTTCACCGATTGCCCGCTCTACGAGCAGACCCACTGGGTCGGCGACGCGCGCAACGAATCGCTCCTGGCTTACAGCGTGTTCGGCGCGCACGACCTGGCGCGCCGTTGCATCCGCCTCACGGCCCGGTCTCTGGAGCGTTTCCCCATCGCCGGTTGCCAGACGCCGTCCGGCTGGGACGTGCTCATCCCCGCCTGGAGTCTGCTTTGGGGCGTCTCGACCTGGGACCATTACCGGGAGACGGGCGACAAGGACTGGCTGCGCGGAGTCTATCCGGACGTCATCCGCAACCTGAAGGGCGCAGAACAATTTGTGGACAACCGTGACCTGTTCACCGGCCCGTTCTGGAACTTCTTCGACTGGGTGAACATTGATCAAAACCAAAAGACCGTCCTGCACAACAGCCTGTTTGTGGCGGGGGCGATTGACGCCGCCCTCAAGGAAGCCGACGTGCTGGGTGACCTCACCCACGTCCCGTGGCTGCGCTCGCTCCGGGCCCGGCTCGTTGCTGGCATCAACCGGCTGTGGGACGACACGAAAAACGCCTACCCCGACGCCATTCGCGATGACGGCTCGATCAGCCCCTCCATCTGCCAGCACACCAGCTTTCTGGGGCTGCTCTACGATGTAATCCCTCCGGAGCGCATCCCGGCCGCGCTTCGAAACCTGACCAACCCGCCGCCGGCCATGGTGAAGGTTGGCTCGCCCTTCGCCGCACTCTACCTTTACGAGGCGTTCGAGAAATTCGGGCTGGACGACGAAATCATCCGGGAAATCTACCGGCACTACCTGCCGATGGTCGAAGCCGGCGCCACGACGGTCTGGGAGAGTTTCCCCAGCGGCACGACCGGCGGCGGCGGCTTCCCGACGCGCAGCCACTGCCACGCCTGGTCCAGTGCGCCGTCGCGCTTCCTGAACCGGATCATCCTCGGCATCAAAGACACCTCCCCGGGCGCCGCCACGGTGCAAATCAGCCCGCGCCTCAATGGCTTGACCTGGGCACGCGGCACCACCGCCACCGTGCGCGGCCCTGTGAGCGTGAGCTGGAAACTCGAGGGCCAGACCTTGAACGTCGTTTACACGGTCCCCAACGGAGTCAAAGCCGAGTTCGTCAAGAACGACACGCACCAAGGCCTGACCCTGGTCGTCAACGGCAAGAAGCTGGACTAGCTGCTCACCGGGTCAAACACTCCATACGCTCCCGCGCGATCACACCCGCGCCGGTCCCGGCCGGGACTAGCGAACCACCAGCCGGGCCAGCTTGGCCGGGTCTTCGCCGGTGCGGAACGGGCGGAGGCGGAAGCCGTAGCTTTGCGGCGCGCAGGGGATCAAATACGGCTCGTGCGGCCACGCGCCCCAACTGTCGTCGCCGCCCACGCCCTGCTGCTTCCAATCCAGGTTCAACACGGTGAACTCGCGCGCCGGCAACTCGTGCGGGTGCGCCGCCGCCTGCAGGTCGTCGGTGGTGTGGGGCAGCGCGTTGACGCTGAGCAACGGCCGGCCCACGGCCAGCAGGCCCACGCCTTTGCGGTTGGTCAGCGCCACCCAGCGCACGTCCACCTTGTTGCCGCTCTCGCCCGGCTCGACGTAGTCGCGGCAAAACTGTTCGCGAACCGTGCCGGCGTAGCGGCCGACCCGGGCGTCCTTGCGGTCGCAATAGGTTTCCTGCGGGCCAGGGCCGAGCCAGGTGATGCGGTCAAACCCGGCGGGCAAGGTCATCTGCATGCCCAGCCGCGGGAGCGGCGGCAGTTTCCGGCCTGCGGCCGGGGTGAAGGCCGCGTCCACCAGCACGTCACCGCTGGCAAGGACGGTGTAGGTGGTGGTCCAGTCGGCTTCCACCTTGGGCAGGCGGGTGGCGACCTTGACGATGACCGCGCCGCCTTTCTCCTCGACGGCAAAGTCCCGCACCTGCGCATCTTCGTGCGCCGTGCGCCAGAGGCCTTGCGACTTGGCCATGTCGCGGCCGCGGTCGTTGTCTGTGGGCGCGCGCCAGAAGTCCGGCCGCAACGGCGCGTGGATCAACTCCGTGCCCCGGAACTGGAGCGAGGCCAGCGCGCCGGTCCGCTTGTCCAAGGTGAGGGTGAAGTCCCGGCCGCGAACGACAACTTTCGCGGCGTCTTGCTCGATGGCGAGCGGCCTCTGGCTCGTAGCGCCGATTGGGAATCGGCTGTATCGCGGATTGCCAGTCCGCGAGCTGTCGGCAAGGCCGCCGGTCTGCCGACTGCCAGTCGGCGACACGGCAGACTGCCAGTCTGCGCTACCCGATGGCGCTGCCGACGCGGACGAGTTTGTAGCGCAGGTTGCCAACCTGCTGTATCGCGGATTGCCAATCCGCGCGGCAGCAGGCGGCCGGTCTGCGCCAGCGGCGGGCGCGGCGTCGGGCAGCTTGAATTGATCCCACGCCAGCTCGTGGCCTTTCCGCGCCCACGGCCGGTCGTCTTTGAGGTGAAAGCTGACTTCGAGGAAATACTCGACACCCGGCTCGGGCGGGAAGGGTTTGACCGGGACGGTGATTTGCATGGCGGCGCGCGGGGCGAGGTCGGGCGCGGGCAGTTCGCCCCGTTGCAACTCGACGCCGTCGCCGGTCAGCCGCCAGCGCAGCGTGGCGAGGTCCTTGAGGTTGGTGAAGTCGTGCCAGTTCTTCACCTCAACGCGGCGGGCGGCCAGGTCGGCGGGCCGGCAGTGGACGTATTGGTAGATGTGTTTGACTTCGAGCAGCCCGGGGTGCGGCTGCCGGTCGGCGGAGACCAGGCCGTTGCAGCAGAAGTTGCCGTCGCTGGGCGTGCCCGGCGGGCCGAAATCGCCGCCGTAGGCCCAGAACCACGGCTCGCCCCGTGTCACCGGCTGGAAGGTGCGGGCAGCCGCAAGCGTCAGAGTGCGGTTGCCGGCCGGTTTGGGCATCCCCGCTCTCACGAGCGGGGCTACCACCGGCGCGCGCAAGGCCTGGTCCACCCAGTCCCAGATGAAGCCGCCTTGGAGGTAGGGCTTGGTGTAAATCAAGTCCCAGTAAAGCCACATGTTGCCGGAGCTGTTGCCCATGGCGTGGGCATACTCGCAGAGGATGAGCGGCCGGGTGCGCCCGGTCTCCGGACCGAGCGTGAAGTCCGCCCCCCAACCGCCGTCCACGCGCTCGCCATCGGCGTATTGGCGCAGGTGTTCCGGCCGCGCGTACATGGGGCAGTAGATGTCCGTGTTGCGGGCGAAGCCGGCGCGCTCGTAATGCACGGGGCGGGTGGGGTCGCGCTGCTTGATCCAGTCGTAAGTGGCCATGAAATTCGGGCCGTTGCCCGCTTCGTTGCCCAGCGACCAGATGAGGACCGAGGGATGGTTTTTGTCCCGCTCGACCATGCGGATGGTGCGGTCCAGGTGGGCGTCCTTCCACTCGGGGAAATTGGCCAGCGACTCGCGGCCGTAGCCCATGCCGTGGCTTTCGATGTTGGCCTCGTCAATCAGGTAAAGCCCGTAGCGGTCGCAGAGGTCATACCAGGCCGGCTGGTTGGGATAATGACTGGTGCGGACGGCGTTGAGGTTGTGCTGCTTCATCAGGACGATGTCCCGCTCCATGCTCTCGACCGTGACGGCCTGGCCGCGGTCGGGGTCGTGTTCGTGGCGGTTGACGCCCTTGAGGAGGATGCGCCGGCCGTTGACCAGCAGGTGGCCGTCGCGGATTTCCACTTTGCGGAAGCCGACGTTTGCCGGGATGACCTCCAGGACCTTGCCCGCTTCGTCTTTCAGCGTGAGCAGCAGCTTGTAAAGGTGCGGCGTCTCGGCGGTCCACTTGAGCGGGTCGGGGATGCTCTGGGAAATCGTCGCTTGGTCGCCGCGGCCGTCGGGCGCGACGCGCATCTGGATGGCGGGCCGGGCGATTTGCCGGCCGGCCGGGTCGAGCAACGCAGCCTCGACGGTGACGGTGGCGGCCCGGGCGGTCTTGTTTTCCAACGTCACGCCGAGGCTGAGGGTGGCGTCGCGATAGTGCGCGTCCAGGTCGGTCCTGACCTCGAAATCGCGGATGTGCACGTCCGGCGGCGACCAGAGATACACGTCGCGGAAGATGCCGCTCAGCCGCCAGAAATCCTGGTCCTCCAGATACGAGCCGTCGCACCAGCGGAAGTTCTCCACGGCGAGCAGGTTTTCGCCGGGCTTGAGGAACGGCGTGATGTCGAACTCGACCGGCGTGCGGCTGTCCTTGCCCAGGCCGACCTTTTGGCCGTTGACCCAGACGTAGAAGAACGAGTTGACGCCGTCGAACGTGAGCAGCACGCGGCGGCCGGTCCAGGCCCTGGGCACGGTGAACGCGCGGCGGTAGGCGTTGACGGTGTTGTTCGGGTCGTCTTCCGGCACGAGTGGCGGCGTCCAGGGCTTGGGCCAGGGATAGGGGATGTTGACGTAAATCGGGATGCCCCAGCCGTGCAGCTCGACGTTGGCCGGCACGGGGATGGTCGGCCAGCGCGAGTCGTCGAAGTCCGGCCGCCAGAACTCCGGCACGCGGGCGAGGTGGTTGGAGGCGTAGTGGTATTTCCAGAGGCCGTTGAGCGAGCGGTAGAAGGGCGACTTCACGCGCTCGGCGTTGCTGACCGGCCCGATGCGCCGCGCGGTTCTGGCGTCGGGGCAAACGACCATGGTGGCGTGGGGCGGCAGGTTGTTGAGGCCGGTCAGCCGCGGGTTTTGCCAGTCTTTGGGCGCGGGGTCGGCAGCAGCCAACGAGGTGAAGCTGGCGAGCAACAACGCCAGGGTTGAAACAGCGGATCGGTCCAGTTGCATCGTGTTCATAAATCGCATCGCCATCCGTGCCGGCGGATGAATTCTCTCCGCGCAGACCGCCAGTCGGCGGGCGCACGCGGACGCCCAACCCCTCGCGGATTGCAAATCTGCGACACGGCAGGCTGCCAGCCGGGCTGCCCGTAGATTGGCAATTTGCCGCATCGCCGGCTGGCAGGCGGCGAGCGCGCTGCGACATCTAACCCCTGCGAATGTCCGGCCCGCGCTCAGCAGGCTGTCGGCTTGCGTGCGATCGAAGAGGTCCGCGCTTCACCCTTTGAGCAACGTCGCGCCTGCGCCGGGCCGGGAAACAAACATCGTCGGCTTGATCCCAGTCCGCCCGGTGTAGCCGGTTTCTATCTCGCGCATGACGCTCTGCACGGTGGTGGTTTGCACCAAGGCTACGGCGCAGCCGCCAAAGCCGCCGCCGGTCATGCGGCAACCGAAAACACCGCCTGCCGAGCCGAGGCGGCGCGCAATCTCGACCACGGCGTCCAGCTCCGCGCAGCTCACTTCGTAGTCGTCGCGCAGCGAGTCGTGGCTGGCGTCCATCAGCCGGCCCATTTCGGACCAGTCGCCCCGGCGGGCGGCGTCCGCTGCCCGCGTGGTGCGCGCAATTTCACCGATGACATGTCGCGCCCGGCGGAAGACAACTTCGTCCAACTTGGCCTTGTTGGCCTCAAGCAGCTCCGCGCTGGCGTCGCGCAGCGAGGGCACGCCCAACAACCGGGCGGCGGTCTCGCACTGCTTGCGACGGGTCGGGTATTCGCTGCCGGTCAACTCGTGTTTGACGTTGGTGTTGATGATGAGCACTGAGATGGCCGGGTCGCTCATCGGCACAAGCTCGAAGTGGCGCGAGCGGCAGTCCAGCAACAGGGCGTGGTTGTGCTGCCCCAGCGTGGCGATGAACTGATCCATGATGCCGCAGGGCATGCCGGCGTAATCGTGCTCGGCCTTTTGACACAGCAACGCCTTTTCCACCGGGTCGAGTGTCCGGCCCGTGACCGCTTCGAGCAGCGTGGCGGTGGCCACCTCCAATGACGCGCTGCTGGACAAGCCGCCCCCCAGCGGGACGGTGGAACGAGTCAGCGCGTCGAACCCCGGCGGCACAACCCCGCGCGCGGCAAAGCCGGCCAGCACGCCCACCGGATAATTCGCCCACCAACCTTTTGGCCCGGGCCGGAGCGGCTGGCTCAAGTTGACCGCGGCCGGGTCGCCGGTCGCATCGCTGCGGAGCATGACGGTTTCTGAGCCGTTCGGCGCGGCGGCGATGACCGTGTAACGCTCGATGGCCATCGGGAACACAAACCCGTCGTTGTAGTCGGTGTGCTCGCCGATGAGGTTAACGCGGCCCGGCGCGGCGGCCAGCCACTGCGGCGGGCGGCCAAAGGCGCGCGTGAATTGTGCCGCGGTTTCTTGGGCGAGTTCGTTGAGGATCATTGCGGGTGACAGGCGATGCGTGAAGCGTGACCTGGAATTGGTGGTTGCGGTCAGAGCGTCGAGAAGCGGTGGCTGGTGACTTGGCGGTAAACCTGGCCGGGACGCAAAACGGTGCTGGGGAAGTGCGGGATGTTGATTGAGTTCGGGAAGTGCTGCGTTTCGAGACAGACGCCGGCGTGGCGTTCGTAGCGGATGCCGCCCTTGCCCACGAGCGAGCCGTCCAGCCAATTGGCCGTGTAGAGCTGCACGGCCGGTTCGGTGGTGAAGATTTCCATCACGCGCCCCGAGCGCGGCTCGACCAGCCGGGCGCAGAAGGCCGGTTTGGCGGGCGTACCACGGCAAACCTCGCCGTGCTGAAAACCCTCCGGGTCGCCGCGCAGGATGAAGTTATTGTCGTAACCGGGCGGCTGGTTGCCGAGCCGATCAAACCGCGCGCCAATAGCCGTGAGCCGGGTGAAATCCAACGGCGTGCCTTTGACGGAGCAAATCTCGCCGGTGGGGATGAGCGCGGCGTCGGTGGGCGTGTAAAAATCGGCGGCAATCATAAGCCGGTGGCGCTTGATGTCGCCCCGGCCGGCCAGATTGAAATAGGAGTGGTTCGTCAGGTTAACCGGCGTGGGCTTGGTGGTGGTGGCGGTGTAGTCGAGAATCAGCTCGTTGGCGTCGGTCAACGTCATGATCACAGTGACGCGCAACTCACCGGGGTAGCCCTCTTCGCCATCGGGGCTGGTGTAATCGAAGCGGACCGCCGCGCCTTTCAGGGGGCGGGCTTGCCAGAGGACCTTGTCGAAACCTTTCCGACCGCCGTGGAGGTGATTCGGGGGGCGATTGACGGCCAGCATGTAGGTCTTGCCGTCGAGGGTGAAGACGCCCTTGGCGATGCGGTTGGCCACGCGCCCGGTGGTGCAGCCGAAGTGGGGATGGCCCTTGAGGTACTGGGCGAGGTTGTCGAAGCCAAGGACCACGTCGGCCAGCCGACCGGCACGATCAGGCACGTGCAGTTCGGTGATGATTGTGCCGTAGTTGGTGATTTTGGCGATGAGGCCGTGACGGTTGGTGAGCGTGAAGAGCGTGGCTTCACGTCCGTCCGGCAACGTGCCGAAGGGGGCGCTATGGACTGAGGGTTTCATGTGGTTCGGTTTCGATGTTTGCAGGGTTGAATCGGCGCGGTCCGCGCCGTCTATCGCCGACTGACAGTCGGCGATACGGCAGATTAACAATCTGCGCTACGGGCAGACGGCCTGGCGGTGTCTTCGTAGCGCAGGCTGGTAGCCTGCCGTGTCGCGGATTGGTAATCCGCCGCCGGCTCAGCATTGCCATGCGCCCGCCGACTGACAGTCGGCGATACGGCAGATTGACAATCTGCGTTACAGGCAGTGGGCCTGTCGGTGTCTTCGCAGCGCCGGCTGGCAGCCTGCCGTGTCGCGGATTGAAAATCCGCAGACGACTGACCCTTACGTCCCGCCCGCCGACTGCCAGTCGGCGATACGGCAGATTAACAATCTGCGCTACAGGCAGTGGGCCTGTCGGTGTCTTTGTAGCGCAGGCTGGTAGCCTGCCGTGTCGCGGATTGAAAATCCGCAGACGACTGACCGTTGCGTCTCGCCTGCCGACTGCCATTCGGCGATACGGCAGACTTCCAGTCTGCGCTACAAAAAGCAGTCTTGCCGGGGGAATTGGAAATCCTATTCTGCCGTCATGCCCGACTGCGAATCCAACCCCAGTTTCCAACGCGTTCGATACGAACTTCGCACTACTGGCGTTCGGGCGGAAACACCCAATCGCTTGCGCTGCGGAATTCACACGCGCGGTTATTTGCCGCACGTCAAACGCGAGGGGGCGTGCTACTTTGTAACATTCCGGCTGGCCGATTCGCTGCCGCGACACGTGCTTCTCGATTTTGAGCGGCAGCGTGCCGAGGCACTGCGAAAACTGAAGGCGGGTGACACCACAGGCCGGGAAGCGGCTAACCGCGATTTGCGCCGGAACGTGGAGCGTTACCTCGACCGTGGTGCGGGCGCGTGCTATCTTCACCGCCCGGAGATTGCAAACATCGTGGCCGAGGCTTTGCTGCACTTTCACGGCATACAGTATCGGTTGGAGGAATGGGTGATCATGCCAAACCATGTTCATCTCCTGATCTGGCCGATGCCCAATTACACGCTGAGCGAAATCCTGCGCAGCCGCAAGCGACATACGGCCCGGCAAGCCAACCTGATGCTGGGCCGAACCGGGGAGAATTTCTGGCAACCGGAGTCGTTTGACCACTGGGTGCGCAGCGACGACGAGAAAGCGCGAGTCCGGCGTTATATCCGCAACAACCCGGTGACCGCCGGATTGTGTGCTCGGCCGGAAGAGTGGCGATGGAGCAGCGCTTGGCCGGGCTGGCAAACTGGCGGACAAGCTCCCAGCGATGCAGCAGATTGACAATCTGCGCTACGGACAGCGGGTCTGTCGGTGTTATCGTAGCGCAGGCTGGTAGCCTGCTGTGTCGCGGATTGAAAATCCGCAGATGACTGACCGTTGGGGCGCGCCCGCCGACTGACAGTCGGCGATACGGCAGATTGAAAATCTGCGTTACGAAAAGCGGGCCTGGCGGTGTTGTCGTAGCGCAGGCTGGCAGCCTGCTGTGTCGCGGATTGAAAATCCGCAGATGACTGACCGTTGGGGCGCGCCCGCCGACTGACAGTCGGCGATACGGCAGATTAACAATCTGCGCTACGGACAGCGGGTCTGTCGGTGTTATCGTAGCGCAGGCTGGTAGCCTGCTGTGTCGCGGATTGAAAATCCGCAGACGACTGATCGTTACGTCTCGCCCGCCGACTGGCAGTGGGCGATGCGGCAGACTTCCAGTTTGCGGTGCAATCAATTCGCCTCCGAAGCCGTTGGCCTGAAAGGAGAAGCGATGCGGCCCACTCCGTTTGCTCGTTTGGCAGGACTTTTGTCTGGTGGATTGCCGGAGTGACACTTCAACACCCTTTTCACAGGGCGAGCGCCGCCGGTCTCCCACCTGCAAGCGCTGTCCTTTGACCTGGCTGCTGAGAAACATCTGCATCCGGCCCGGTTACTTGGCGAACACCAGCGGGCTGAAGATGACGTAAAGCGCCAGCGTTACCAGCACGACCAATGCACCGCCGAGCTTGGCAGACCGCGAGCTTTCCAGCGCGATGGCGGTGTTCTGGCGGAACTCGACCGGTTGCGCCAGCGGCTTGGCGGCCGTGATCAACGCCATCACCGCCAGGCACAGCCCGAAGCACACGGCCATGCGGTTGAGGAACTGCAACTGCGGCACGGCCAGTTTGAGCGCGCCGTAGGCGATCATGTTCGTCACCAGTCCCACCACGCCGCAGAACGGCGGGCCGCGTCGCACCACCAGCCCGAACACAAACACGGCCAGGATGCCCGGCGAAATGAAGCCCTGGCTTTCCTGAATGATGGTGAAGATGCTGTGGCTGATCTTCGGGTTGCCCAGTTGCGGGGCGACGAGCACGGCGATAATGCTGAACGCCACCACCGCCACGCGGCCTACCGTTACGACGCGCTTCTGCTCCGCGCCCGGAGCGAGGAATTTCTTGTAAACGTCCATCGCAAAGATCGTGGAAGCGGCGTTGAGCATGGCGGCCAGCGAGCTGACGACTGCGCCCAGCAGCGCCGCCAGGACAAAGCCCACCAGTCCCACGCCCTGCGGCAACACGCGTCCGAGCAGTTGCGCCAGCGCGGTGTCGTATTTGAAGGCGATGAGTTTCTCGGCGCTGGTGAGCTGGCCGGCGGTCTTGGCAGCGGCGCTGGCCTGCGCGTTGAAGGCGTCAATCTCCGCCGCCAGCCCCTCATTGACGGCGCGCCAGGAGCGGTCGTCGGTTGTGAAGATCGTGTGCGGGGCGACGGTGATTTTGTCGAAGGCGTCCTGCGTGAGCGGCAGCACGTTCGGGTTGCGCGTTTTCACCTCGGCCATTGCTCGGGCGTCGGGGTAAAGCGCGATCAAATAGCGGTCCTTCGGCCAGGCGGCGATCCGGTCTTCGGCGGGCGCGACGGCGGTCTCGACGAATTTGGTAGCCGGGTTGGCCTTGAGGTAGCGGGCCAGGCTGAGGGCGGTGTCCGCGCGCGCCTCCAGGCGCATGGCGTCGGAGTAGAGGTTGAAGGCGATGATGCCCGGGATGACGATCACGAACGGGATCAGCAGCTTCATGAACGCGGCGAACACGATGCCCTTCTGGCCCTGCGCCAGCGACGCCGAACCGAGCGTGCGCTGGGTGATGTACTGGTTCAGCCCCCAGTAGTAGAAGTTCGGAATCCACAGGCCCAGCAGCAGCGCCGTCCAGGGCAGGACGTTGTCGGTGGCCGGCAGAAACATGTTCAGGCGCGTGCGGTTCAGGTCCATGAACCGTTCCAGCGCGCCGGCGTCGGGCGAAAGCGTTTGCACCACCACCGCGCCGGTTTGGGCGCTGACGACCGACGCTGCTTCCGTGGCCACACCGAGTTTTTTGAAGGCGAACCACATGACCACCCCGCCGCCCAGGATGAGCGCGCTGCCCTGGATGAGGTCAGCCCAGGCGCAGGCCTTCAGGCCGCCGGCGGTGACGTAGAGCATGGCGATGAGGCCGATCACCAGCGCGCCCGCGGCCAGGCTCATGGGATAACCGGCCTGCCCGGCCAGCGAACTGATGGTCAGCGCGCCGGAGTAGGTCACCGCGCCCAGCAGCAGCATGTAGATGAAGATCGTCGCCACGGCCATGATGGTGCGGGCGGCGGTGTTGTAACGGTACTCGAGGAACTCGGGCATGGTGAAGATGCCCGCCCGCAGGAAGTAGGGCAGAAATGCGAACGCCACCACCACCAGCGTGATGGCGGCCATCCACTCGTAACTGGCGATGGCCAGGCCGACGTGGCTTGCGGCGTTGCCGCTCATGCCCACGAACTGCTCGGTGGAGATATTGGCGGCGATGAGCGAAAAACCAATCAGCCACCAGTGCAGGCCGCGCCCGGCCAGGAAGTAATCCTCGCTGCTTTTCTCATGCCGGCTCTTGAGCAGGCCGACCGTCACCACCGTGACCACGAACGCCACGAAAATGAGAATGTCCACCGCAGTAATTCGGAAGGATTCAGTCATAATACTCGCCGAGTTGGAGTTGCTTGCCTGATCGTTTGTCGCTCGTTCCGACCGTCACCTGCGCGGTGACGCGTGCATCGGGATACCGTTTTTTGCTCCAGAAGCAAGCGATTTGACGGTTTGCTGCGGCGCCCGGCTGCAGGTCTCCAGGCGGGCTGAATGCGGCTTCGCCGCCGCCTTGCGGCGTAGTGGCGACCCGCGTCAACGTGCCGGTGGCGCGGATCGGCCTTTGGCGACGCAGGCTGCCAGCCCCCTGCGCTGCGTGAAAAGTCCGCTTGAAAGGCTGAATCCTGTCTCAATGCGTCGCTCCCCTGAGGCGGGCCGGTAGTGGACGGGCGCCGTGTTTGGAAGCGGCCGGGTTTCTGGCTGGGGCGTGGCTCTCCACGGCCTTGTCCGGCTTCGCAGAAACCGAGAGCCCATGGGGCAAAAAGCCGCCGGTGGCTGATGACAGGGGCTTTCTTGGCCTGTCACCAGGGCCAGGCCGAGCGGCAGACGGCTGGCGGTCGCGGTGGGGACCGGGCGGGTTACACGTCGCAGATCTGGATGGCCTGCCGGAGCGAGGCCAGCTTGTCAGGCCGTTTGGGAATAAACTCCTGAGCCACGAAGCCCTTGAAGCCGGTGTCCGCGATGGTGCGCATGATGCGCGGGTAGTTCAGCTCCTGGGTCTCGTCAATCTCGTTGCGTCCGGGCACGCCACCGGTGTGGTAATGGTCAAAATACTGGTGATTCTCGCGGATGGTGTCGCAGATGTCGCCGTCCATGATCTGCATGTGGAAGATGTCGTAGAGCAACTTAAAGCGTTCTGAGCTGAGCCGTTTGACCAGCTCGACGCCCCAGGCGGTGTGGTCGCACTGGTAATCCTTGTGGCTGCGCTTGCTGTTGAGCAATTCCATGCACAGGGTGACCTTGTACCGCTCGGCGACCGGCAGGATACGCTTCAGCCCCAGGGCGCAGTTTTCCAAGCCCTTTTCGTCGTCCAGACCGGCCCGGTTGCCCGAAAAGCAGATCAACCGCTCGAAGCCGGCTTCGGCGGTTTCCTTGATCCGCTGCTCGTAGGCCTGAACCAGTTTGTCGTGGTGCTCCACGCGGTTCCAAGCCCGCGTGATGCCGCCCAAGCCGTCAATGGTCGGGTTGTTCACCATCGAGCAAACCAAACCGTGTTTCTTCACCGTGGCAAAATCCTCCGGGCCAAGCAGGTCAATCGCTACAAGGCCCATCTCCTTGCCCGCCTTGCACAGGTCGTCCAGGGAAATGCCGCTGTAACACCAGCGACAGGCGCTGTGCCGGATGCGCCCTTTCAACGGGGCGGCAGCAGGGGGCTGGGCGTTGGACGACGGGACAAGTTTGCCGGCAAGCGCCACAGCAGCGGCGCCAGTTACGTTGCGAAGTGCGGCACGACGAGACATCTGCTTGCTCATGGCGGCAGTTTGGCACAACTCCGCCCGCTTTTCATGAATTTTTTTCCCCGCGCCGAACAAGCCCCGCACCGGCGTGCTTCCCCGACGTCCGGTGTCAGACACATCTGCCGGGCGGTCTTACCAGTGGCGACCCCGCCGGCAGATCCGTTCAAACGATCTCTGGATGGGCTTTCTCCGGGTCCAGGCCAAGGTCCTTGATGGCCTTCTGCACAAAACCGGGCTTGATCTTGCCTTGCTTGGCCAACGCCCAGAGTGTGGCGACGACGGTGCACTCGGCGTCCACCTCGAAGAACCGGCGCAGGCGCGGGCGGGTATCGCTCCGGCCAAAACCGTCCGTGCCCAAGGTCGTCAGGCCGCCCGGCACCCAGGGGGCAATCTGATCCGGCACGAGCTTCACGTTGTCGGATACCGCCACAAAGACGCCGGTTTCCCGGGCCAGCAGGGTTTCGAGATAGGACCGCTTGGGGGGCTGGTCGGGATGCAGCATGTTCCAACGCGCGCACCGGAGGGCATCGGTTCGCAGCGCCTTGTAGCCGGTGGCGCTCCAGACATCGGCCGAGACACCGTATTTTTGGGCGAGAATCTCCTGGGCGCGCAGGGCGGAGCGGAGGATGGTGCCGCTGCCGAAGATGTGCGCCTTGAGTTTCTTACCTGCCGGCCCGGGCCTGAACTTGTAGAGGCCCTTGAGGATGCCCTCTTCGACACCCGGTGGCATCGGCGGCATGGCGTAGTTCTCGTTGTAAAGCGTGAGGAAGTAGAACACGTCCTCGCCCCGGGCGTACATGCGACGCATCCCGTCGGCCACGATCACCGCCACCTCGTAAGCGAAGGCCGGGTCGTAGGCATACAGCGTGGGCACCGCGCTGGCCAGCAGGAGGCTGTGCCCGTCCTGGTGTTGGAGGCCCTCACCGTTCAGGGTGGTGCGGCCGTAGGTGGCGCCCAGCAGAAAGCCCCGCGCCCGAATGTCCCCCGCCAGCCAGATCAGATCGCCCACGCGCTGGAAGCCGAACATCGAGTAATAAACGTAAAACGGGATCATGGGCTGACCGAGCGTGGCGTAGGCGCTGCCGGCGGCGATGAACGACGACATGGCGCCGGCCTCGGTGATGCCCTCTTCGAGAATCTGGCCGTCCCGGGCCTCGTGGTAATAGAGCAGGGACTTGCGGTCCACCGGCTCGTAGAGCTGGCCCTTCGACGAGTAAATGCCCACCTCGCGGAACAAAGCGTCCAGGCCGAAGGTGCGTGCCTCGTCCGGGATGATGGGCACGATGCGTTTGCCCACACCCTTGTGCCGGAGCAACAGCGCCAACATCCGCACAAAGGCCATGGTCGTGGACACCTCGAGCGTGCCGGAGCCTTTGAAGAACTCGGCAAAGTAATCTGGCTCGGGCACGTCCAGCGCCGGTGCCTCCACCCGGCGCTGCGGCAGGTAACCGCCCAGCGCCTGCCGCCGCGCGTGCAAATACACCATCTCCGGGCTGTCCGCCGGCGGCCGGTAAAACGGCATCTCGGCGATGTCCTCGTCGGCAATCGGCACGCCAAAACGGGACCGGAACTCGCGCAGTTCCTTTTCGTTGAGCTTTTTTTGCTGATGCGTGATGTTGCGGCCCTCGCCCGCCTCGCCCAGGCCGTAGCCTTTGACCGTTTTGGCCAGAATCACCGTGGGCTGTCCCTGGTGTGCCCAGGCGGCGTGATAGGCGGCATAGACCTTGATCGGATCGTGGCCACCCCGTGCCAGCTTGTGGATCTGCGCGTCGGTCAGGTGGTTCACCAGCTCCAACAACTCCGGGTACTTGCCGAAGAAATGCTTGCGGGTGTAGCTGCCCGGCTCGACGGAGTACTTCTGGTAATCGCCGTCCACCGCCTCCTCCATGCGGCGGAGCAACAGGCCGGACGTGTCGCGCGCCAGCAGCTCGTCCCAATCTGACCCCCAGATGACTTTGATGACGTTCCAGCCGGCACCGGAGAAAACGGCCTCCAGCTCCTGGATGATCTTGCCATTGCCGCGCACCGGACCGTCCAACCGCTGCAGATTGCAGTTCACCACCCAGATCAGATTGTCCAGCCGTTCCCGCGCGGCCAGCGTCAGCGAGCCGAGTGTTTCGGGCTCGTCGGTCTCACCGTCGCCCAAGAAGGCCACCACTTTCGGCTCCGGACCGCTGAACAGCCCGCGGTCGCGCAAGTAGCGGTTGAACCGCGCCTGGTAAATGGACAGCAGCGGCCCCAGGCCCATCGAAACGGTCGGAAACTGCCAGAAGTCCGGCATCAAGTAGGGGTGCGGATAGGAAGACAAGCCACCGCCCTCGGCCAGTTCCTGCCTGAAGTTGTGCAGTTGCTGCTCGGTCAGGCGGCCCTCCAGAAACGCGCGGGCGTAAATCCCCGGTGCGGCGTGTCCCTGGAAATAGACCATGTCCCCGACAAAGTCCGGCGTCCGGCCGCGCAGGAAGTGGTTGAAGGCCACCTCCTGCAAGGTGGCACTGGAGGCAAAGGTCGAGATGTGCCCGCCCACGTTTGTCTTGCTGTTGGCCTGCACCACCATCGCCATCGCGTTCCAGCGGATCAGACTCTTGATCCGCCGCTCCAACTCGCGATCGCCCGGAAACGGCGCCTGTCGCTCCACGGGAATTGTGTTCAGATACGGCGTGCTGACCGGTCGGAAGCCGCCCTCGCCCGGGGGAATGAGCCGCGCCCGCAGGCTCTGGAGAAACCGCCCCGCCACCGCCGCTCCCCGGCCCTTGAACGCCTGCTCCACCACGCTGTCCAGGGATTCATACCAATGCCACGCCGTCCCGGCCGCCGGCCGGCTCTCGGGGGATTGTGCTTTGTCTGCCTCGTTCATTGTGTTAGTCAGGTTCAAATTGGTTCGCGCCCAGGCGGCGCGCGGCCGCGCAGGCCTTGCCCGCAGCAAAGCAGGAATCGCCCCGCCTGTCAGGCCCAATCGTAGCACAGATCAACACCGGTGAAACTGCTGGACTGGACACTGCCCACCCCGGCCGAGAACCTCGCCGCCGACGAGGCGCTGCTGGACTTGTGCGAGGCGGCCCACGGTCCGGAAGTGCTCCGGTTTTGGGAAAGCGACCGCCCCTTTGTCGTGGTGGGCCGCGCCAACCGGGTGGAACGTGAGGTGGATGTGGCTGCCTGCGCCACCCGCGGCGTGCCCATTCTGCGCCGCTGCTCCGGCGGCGGCACCGTGCTCCAAGGACCGGGCTGCCTCAATTACACCCTGGTCCTGGAAATTGACCCTGGCGGGCCGACGGGCGGCATCGTCTCGACCAACCGGTTCGTGCTGGAACGAAACGCCCGCGCCCTCCAGGCCGCCCTGCCACCCGGCAGCGGGCACATTCGAGTGGAAGGGCACACTGACCTGACCCTGGACGGCCGAAAGTTCTCGGGCAACGCCCAACGGCGCAAGAGGCGTTGCCTGCTGTTTCACGGCACCATCCTGCTGGGGTTGGATCTGGCCTTGGTCGAGGCCCTGCTGCCGTTGCCATCGCGCGCGCCGGCCTACCGCAACGGGCGGGCACACGGCGCGTTCTTGGACCACCTGCCCCTCACGGCTGCGCAGGTCAGAGCCGCCCTCCGACACGCCTGGCAGGCCGACGCGCCTGCGTCACCGCCGTCGCCGGACCAAATCCGAGCGCTGGTGGACGCCCGCTACGGCAACCCGGACTGGAATCTCAGGGCGGCCGGCGGGCTGCCCGCGTAGCCCGGCGACGAGCCTGTCTTGCACGGGCGTGGCGAAGTGCCGTCGTGTCGCCCAAACTCGTTGGCTCGTCCCCGTTGGACCTGCAGCCTCGTGTCGTAGTCCCGTCCGGATGCGCATGTTGCTGGCGGCGGAATGCATTTCGGTTTGCCCACCCCGCCCGGCTGCGTATGCTGCGCCGCGGAACGGAGCGCCTGACATGAACTGCTTTGCGTTGGTGGACAATTCCCCGCTGTGGCCCTTTGGAATCCTGGGCATTTGCGTCGCCACCATTGTTGTGCTGATCACCCGGCTGCGGGTGCACCCGTTTCTGGCGCTGGTGTGCGTGGCCATTCTGGCGGGTGGCCTGTCCCCCCGCGGACGGCTGCCGGGCGAGCCGGACAAGAGCCATTGGCTGCAAGCGGTGGAAATCACCGCCACCGAGTTGGGCAACGTCTGCGGCAAAGTGGGGATCGTGATTGCCCTGGCCTCGATCATCGGCGTGTGCGTCATGGAAAGCGGCGCGGCGGACAAGGTGGTGCGCCGGTTTCTGGCGGCGTTTGGCCAGCGACGCGCGGGGTTGGCCCTGGTGTCCGGCGGTTACCTGCTCGGGTTGCCGATCTTCTTCGACACGTTTTTCATGCTGTTGATTCCGCTGGCGCGGGCGCTGCGGCTGCGAACGGGCAAAGATTACACGCTTTACGTGCTGGCGATTTGCTGTGCCGGTGGCGTGACGCACTCGCTGGTTGCGCCGCATCCCGGGCCGCTGACCATGGCCGAGGTGTTGCGGGTGGACCTGGGTTGGTCGGTCATCGTGGGGGCGTTGGCGTCCATCCCTCCGGTGGCGCTGGGTTGGCAGGTGGCCAAGTGGCTTAACCGCCGCTGCGACGTGCCGCTGCGGGAAACGCCCGGGATGCCGCTGGCCGACCTGGAACGCATCAGCGCCCGGCCGGAACAGGAACTACCCTCGTTCGTGGCTTCGATCCTGCCGGTGTTGCTGCCGCTGGCGCTTATCTCGACGGCCTCGTTTCTGGCGGCATTTGTGCCGCGGGCGCGCCTTGGCGCTGCGGCCGAGTGGATCGAGTTTGTGGGCAACCGGAACACGGCCTTGCTGATTGGGGCGCTGCTGGCCATGCGCCTGGTGGCCCGCCAGCAACAACTGAGCTTCGCGGCTCTGGGAGCGTTGCTGGGCCGCGCGCTGGAAACCGGCGGTGTGATCATCCTGATTACGAGCGCGGGCGGCGCCTTCGGGCTGATGCTCAAGCATGCCGGGGTGGGCGAGGCCATTCGCACCGTGGCGCTGGGCTGGAACGTCAACTGGTTGGTGTTGGCGTGGGCCGTGGCGGTGGTCATGAAGTTTTCCCAAGGTTCGGCCACCGTCTCGATGCTCACGACCGCAGCCATGATGGTCGGGGTCACGCAGGGAGCGGAGTTGCCGTATCATCCGATGTACCTGTTCCTGGCCATTGGCTTCGGCGCCCTGGGGCTGTCGTGGATGAACGACAGCGGATTCTGGGTCATCGGCCGGTTGAGCGGATTCACCGAGCGGGAGACGCTGCGCACCTGGACGGTAGTGGCGTTTGCGATGTGTTGCGCCGGGCTGGTGGAAACCCTGTTGCTGGCGAGCCTGTGGCCGTTCAAGTGACCGCGGTGCGGCGCGATAACACGGTGAGCGCCGCGCAGTGCAGCAGGAACAGGAACAGGATCGAATAGACCTGCAACGGGAAATCCCATCGCGCGTGCAGCAAGCAACCGCCCAGCGCCACCCAGTAGAGCAGCACCAGCCGCCAGCCCGTCGGCACGCCGCCGGGCAGGAAGTAGCGAGCCAGCACGGCCAGAAAGGCCAGCGCGATCAACCCGCTGCCCAGCCAGCCGAACGTCACGCGCGTTTCCAGCCAGTCGTTGTGCAATTGCGCCGGCCAATACTCGTCGGGTGACCGCCGATAAAGCTGGAACACCGGGTCCAGGGTGCCGGGACCGGTCCCGAACAGCGGGAAGTCGCGCGCGATGGCCCGGGCGGTGTCAAACATCTGCTCCCGCTGGAGCAGCCCCTCGTCCGCGGCTTCGAGTCGCTCGGCCAGTTTTGCGCCGGACACCAGCACGCCCAGGCCGACCGCGGTGCCGAAGAACAGCAGCACTCCCAGCCGCGGCCACACGCTGCGATGCCACCAGCCGGCCCAGAGAACCGCCGTGGCGGCCAGCATGTTCAGCAAGGCCACCAGCGCGCCCCCGCGACTCAGCGACAGCACGGCCGTGCCGGCCATCAACAGCACACAGGGCAACAGCAGATGGTGCTTGTGTCGGGCCAACCAGCCGCGATGGGCGTAGAGCAACCGGGCCGTCCGGCGCAACCGCCACCACAAGCCCAATGAGACGGGCCAAATGAGGTTGAGATACTGCGCGCCGTTGGACCGGTAATTGAACGGCCCCAGTTGCGCCTCGGCCATGGCGTTGAGGCGCGGGCGCACCAGCCAGAGCAGCTTCTCCGTGCCGCTGAGGCGCTGCACCAGCGCTTCCCCGGCAATCAATGCGCCGTTGAGGCTCAGCACCCAGAGCAGCAGGCGCAGCCGTTGGGGCACGCGCACCCCGGGAAAAGCGCTGTCCCGTCCCTTGCGGGCGGCCAGCAGGTCATTGGGCGTCTTGCCCAGCAGCCAGTCGCGCGCGGCCCAGAAGGTTAGCGCCAGTGCCAGGTAGTTCCAGAAATACCGCCAAGTGCGACCGCCGTCGTAGCTGTGGGGCAACCAGGGACAATGATCGTGCAACAGGAACGTGCCCGTATCTGGGTCGTAGGTCGAACGGGCGTTCCAGGCCGAAATGGCGGTGTAGGCCAGGATCAGGCAGGTCAACGCGGCTAACAGACGCGTCAGCCATCGCGCGGCCATCATGCCGGGCAGCCCGGTGTCGGGCGCGGCATCCCATCGGGCCGGCCGATAGCCCCACACGCCGCGGATGACGAGCTTGACGGCCAGGAGCAGCCCCAGCAAACCGCCGGCCACGTTCATGGCTTGCACCGCCCACGGAGTTGTGGTCCCAAACGCCCACGGGGAAAACACCGCCATCAGACACACCAACGCCCCGGACAGCCGGTCGCAACGTTCCGCCAGCAGCACCATGCGCAGGCTCGGTTGGCGGCGGGTTGGGGCTGGGGTGTCGGTTCGCGCGGCCATGCCGGCAGGATTCAACTCTGGCGAGCCCGGAGCGACAAGCCGGAAGTGCGCACGGACCATGACACCAAACAACTCGTGGTTTGCAACAGCCGAGCCGGTCAAAAACCGACGGAGCGAGCCCCACTCCGACGCCGGGCCTGCACCGGTTGCCCCACCGCCAAAGACCCAGGACCGGGTCAGCGCCGATCACGCCGCCCCAGTGGCGCTGGCCGGCTGTGCGGCGTGCGGATGACGGATGGCGGCCAGGACCAGGCCCACGACGTCGGGCACCGCGCGCTGCAAAGCCGGCGTCAGTTCCGTGCCCAATGTGAACGGGTCCGCAACCTCGACCGCCAGAATGCGGACTTCAGTCGGCATGGCGAGGCCCAGTTGCCGACCCAGCGCCAGTGTTTCACCAATGCCGAGAAAATGCGGCGTGCGGCCGGTCAGTTGCTTCAGGCCGGTGGCGTCCAGTTCGTGGATTGTGCCGGGCGGGCACCGACCTGTTTGGATGGAATCCACCAAGATGACCCGCTCGTAACCCACAATGAAGTCCAGCAGGGCCAGGCCCATCTCGGTCGTCTCCCGCACATCCACGCGCGAATCGCTCGCCAACCGGTGGGCCACTTCGCGCACAACCCGCAAGCCGATGGCATCGTCGGTGAGCAGGTCGTTACCCAGACCGAGGACAATGGTCTTGGCGGAAAGGGTGCTCACGGCTGAGACGCAACAGGGCAGGCGCGCTGGCCTGCCCTGCCGCGGTTGATATCCGGTCACTCAGTCCTGTCGCAGTTCCTCGACCAGTTGGCGGTGGTGATCGTAAATCTTCACCCGTAACGGCAAGTGGCCGGGCAGGCTGTGCGTGGCGCAGCCGAGGCAGGGGTCGTAGGCGCGGAAAGCCATTTCGACCTTGTTGAGCAGGCCCTCGGTCACCTTGCCGCCTTTGATGAGAGCCTTGGCGGCACGCTCGACGCTCATGGCGATGCGCGAGGCGTTGTTGGCCGTGGCCACGATCATGTTGGCCATGGTGATGCAGCCGCGCTCGTCGGTCTGGTAGTGATGGAACAACGTCCCGCGCGGGGCTTCCACCACGCCGATGCCTTCCTTGGGCACGGCGGTGGGCACACGCCGCACGTCCGGGCTGGTGATTTCCGGATCGTTGAGCAGTTTCTCCATCGTCTCGGCGGCCTGGATCATCTCGATGACGCGCGCCCAGTGGGTGGCCAGCGTGTGGTGGACCGGTTTGCCGCCGAGGATTTGGTAAAACTCCTCGTAGGCGGCCTGGGCCTTGGGCGTCGCCATGCCGTCGGCCGCGTTCAGCCGGGCCAGCGGCGCCACCGCGTAAATGCTGGACTCCGGGCCTTCCACAAAGCCGTTCCAGCCGCGCGGCTTGAGGAAGGTGAACTTCATGTAACTCCACGGCTCGACGTGCTCGGCCACGAACTCGCGATACTGTCGCGGGTGGAACTTGTAGATTTCCTTGCCGGTGCAGTCCACGACGCGGAGTTTGCCGTCGTAGAAATTGACCCGGTTTTGCTCGTCCACCGTGCCCATGTAGCAGGTCTTGTGGGTGAAGGCGTCGGAGGTGATCATTTTCACGTAGTCCGGGTTCTTCAGGACGATGTCCTTGAAGACCTGGAGTGTCCACTCGGCGAACTCGACGCCGTCCTTGGCCAGTTGCTGGAACTTGGGAAGGTCGGCGGGGTCAAGGGCTTTGCTCACGCCGCCGGGCAGGCCGAGGACGGGATGGACGACCTTGCCGCCGAAATAGGTGATCAACTCGCGCAGGCGCTTGCGAGTGCCGATGACCTTCTTGCCAGCTTCCAAGCCCACTTTGCCGATGACGCCCACGATGTTGCGCTCGGCGGGCGGCGCCTCCGGGCCGACCACGAAGTCCGGCCCCCCCAGCACGAAGAAGTGCAGGGCGTGGTCTTCGAGCATGAAGGTGTTGTAAACCAGCTCGCGGATTTTGCGGCCGGCGCTGGTCGGCTCGACTTGGTAGAGGTCGTCCAGGCACTTGGTCGCGGCCATGTGGTGTGCCGTGGGGCATACACCACAGATACGGCTGGTGATCTGCGGCATGTCTTCGGCGGGCCGGCCGAGGCTGAAGACCTCGAAACCGCGCAGCTCGGGCACTTGCATGTAAGCCCGCTCGACATCGCCTTTTTCGTCGAGATAGATGTCAATTTTGCCGTGGCCCTCGAGGCGGGTGATGGGGTCCACGGTGAAACGGCGTCGGCCCATCTGGTAGGCAGCATTGGCCCGGGCTGCGCCCTGGTTGAACGTGTCTTTGACAGCTTGTTGCATATTGCTTCCTTTCAAAAATAGGCGGGTTTAGCGAGGCGGCAAATCCACCCGGCGCCGCACCAGGCTCTTGGCCAGTCCGTACCGATAAAACGTGCCGATGGGGTCGGGAATGCCGGCCAGGACTTTTTGGATTTCCCCCTCGTCCTTGGGCGCGACGTTGGCGGCCAGCGAGGACATGATCTTGAGGCCCTGGTCACGCACGCGCGAGGTTGGGCCAAAACAGCCGGTGCAGGGCATGCCGCCGCAGGTGCAGGCGGCTTCGCAGCCACTGCGCGTGGCGGGTCCCATGCACACGATCCCTTGGGCCAAGAAGCAAAGTGCCGGGTCCATCAGCTTTTGGTGCGGGCGTTTGAACTCGGTGAAACTGACGTTGGTGGGCTTGGTGGCCTTGCGCGGGCATTCGTCGCACAGAGCAATGTCGGGCGCGATGACCGAGCCTTTGGGGGGCAGGCGGTTTTCCAGCAGGGCGGTCACCGCGGCCTTGGTGATCTTGGGCGTGGGCGGACAGCCCGGGACGTAGTAGTCCACGTCCACGACCTGGTCGAGGGACCGGACCACGTTGTGGAGCGCGGGCAGGGTCGGCTCGCGGCCGTTGTCGGGCGACTTGGTTTGCGGCCGGGTCTTCTGCTCGTTGACCACGGAGGGGGCGTCCTCGTAAACGAATTTGAGGAGCTGTTCGCGGGAGAACTGGTTGGCCAGGCCGGGAATGCCGCCCAAATGGGCGCAGGCGCCGTAGGCGATCATGTAAACGCTCTTGCGGCGGAGCAGCCGGGCCATTTCCTCCTGCTCGGTAGAGCGGATGGCGCCATTCAGCAGGGTGGCGACGATGGACTTGTCGGGCATGGCTTCGATGTCCTTGTATTTGAAATCCATCGCCACGGGCCAGAGGACAATGTCCACCTTTTCGACCACGCCAAGGATGTCCTCGGCCAGGTCCACGACGGTTTCTTCGCAGCCTCCGCAGGAGGCGCACCAGTAAAAGGCAACTTTGGGCTTAGGCATGAGCAGTCTCCATTTTTTGAGGTTGACCGTGACCGCAAGTGGGCGCGCCCTGGGCGGCATCGGCAGCCTCCACATGATGGGCGAACTGTTCCATCTCGCAGTCCCAGTCTTGGAATTTTTGCGGCAGGCCGAGTGGGCCGAGTTTTTGCACCTGATCGACCATTTCGTTGATGACGCGCTTGACCTTTTCCCCCTCGGCGGCGGAAATCCACTCGAGGCGAAGGCGTTCGGGTTCGATACCCATGTCGGCGATCATGCGCTTGAGCATCTGATAGCGGCGGAGGCATTTGTAGTTGCCCTCCACGTAATGGCAGTCGTTGGGGTGACAGCCGCCGATGAGCACGCCGTCGGCACCCCGGGCCAGGGCGTCCATGACGAATTGCGGGTCGACACGCCCCGAGCACATCAACCGGATGATGCGCACGTTGGAGGCGTGTTTCATGCGGGAGACACCGGCAAGGTCGGCGGCCGTGTAGGTGCACCAGTTGCAGAAGAACGCCACGATGCGGGGCGTCCAGGCAGCATCAGCAGTTTTCGCAGTGTCGCTCATAGATCAGTCGGATTGGTCGGATTGGTTGGCTCACACAGGGGTTTCGGCCAGCACGCCGTCAATTTCGCTGAAGATTTCGTCGTCCTCGAACAGGTTCTGCACGATCGAGCCGCTCGGACAGGAGGCCACACACGTGCCGCAGCCCTTGCAGAGGGCCTCGTTGATGATGGCCTTCTTGCGTGTCTCGTCGAAGCCGATGGCCGTGTAGGGGCAAAGCGGGATGCAGGATTTGCAGCCGCTGCACTCGTCGGCCAGGACGTAGGCCGTGTTGGGCTCCTGTTCGACGTGCCCTTTGTCAATCAGCGCCATGGCCTCGGAAGCAGCCGCGCCGGCCTGGGCCACGGAGTCGGGAATGTCCTTCGGCCCCTGACAGCAGCCGGCCAGGAAGATGCCGTCGGTGAAGGTGCTGACCGGCGCCAGTTTGATGTGGCGCTCCAGAAACCAGCCTTCGGCGCTGCAGCTCAGGTTGAACATGCGCCGGAGCTCCTCGGCGTCCTGGTGCGGTTCCAAGCCCACAGCCAACACGACCATGTCCACGGGGATTTTGAGAATCTTGTTCGTCAACGTGTCCTCGGCCTGGACCACCAGACGCCCCGTCTGGCCGTCGTTCGGGTCCGGATACACGTCGGCGACCTTGCCGCGGATGAGGTGCATGCCCTCCTCGGCCACGCGGTTGTAAAACTCTTCCATGCCCTTGCCGGGGGTGCGCATGTCAATGTAGAAGTTGTACACCTCGGCGTCGGTGTGTTCACGGATGAGAAGTGCCAGTTTGAGGGAGTAGAGGCAGCAAACGCGCGAGCACCAGCGGTTGGTGTTCTCGTCGCGCGAGCCGACGCAGTGGACGATGGCAACCTTCTTGGGCCGCTGGCCGTTGCGCAGGATGATTTCGCCCTCGGTCGGGCCGGAGGCGTTGATGAGCCGCTCGACTTCCAGAGCGTTGTACACGTTCGGATAAACACCGTAGCCGAAGTAAGGGGTGCGCTTTGCATCAAAAATCTTGAAGCCGGTGGCCATGATGATGGTGCCAACGGTGATGTGCTTGATTTCCTCGGTCTGTTTGAAGTCAATGGCTTTGCGGTCGCCGCACGCCTCGACGCAGGTCTTCTTGCACTTGTCGGATACCGTGTAGGAACCGTCCGGGTTCTTGCCGCGCTTGAAGTTCAGGCAGACCTCCGGGTCAATCATGGCAATGGGCGGGACGGCCTGCGGGAATGGCAGGAACACCGGCTTGCGTTTGCCCAGCCCCAGATTGAACGCGTCAGGGAACTTCGGCTCTTTGTACACGCAGTTGGCCACGCACTCCTGGCAGCCGGTGCAGAGGTCCTCGATGATGTAGCGGGGTTTGCGGCGCACCGTGATCTGGAAATTGCCCACGTAGCCGTCCACCTTGGTGACTTCGGAGTAGGTCCACAAGTGGATGTTGGGATGCGAGCCCACCGCAGCCATCTTGGGCGAAAGCACGCACATGGCGCAATCCAGCGTCGGGAACGTCTTGTCGAACTTGGCCATGTGGCCGCCGATGGTCGGCTCTTTCTCGACCAGGTAAACGATCTTGCCGGCGTTGGCCAGGGTGAGCGCGGCGTGAATCCCGGCGATCCCGCCGCCCACGATGAGCACGTTGGGGTTGATCGCAACCTTCTTCACCTCAAGCGGCTTGTGATGCGGCACGCGCTCGATGGCGGCACGGGCCAGGGCCATGGCCTTGCGCGTGGCTTCGGTGCGGTCGGTATGCACCCAGGAATTGTGTTCGCGGGTGTTGACCATCTGGACGTAATACGGGTTCAGCCCCGCGCCCTCGGCCGCCTTGCGGAAGGTGTGCTCGTGCAGCAAGGGCGAGCAGGCCTCAACCACAATGCGATTGAGCCGGTGCTCGCGGATGTCCTGCTGGATCAGCTCCTGGCCGGGATCGGAGCACATGTACTTGTAATTCCGCGAAACGGCGACGTTGGGCAGGGTGGCGACGTATTTGGCCACCGCCTCCACGTCCACCATCCCGGCGATGTTGGTGCCGCAATGGCAGATGTAATAGCCGATGCGAACGGGTTCGTGCTTCTTGGGAACAATGGGTTTCATAATGGTTTCAGTCCAGGGATTCCGCCAACAATTCCACCACGTCCCGCACCACCATCGGTTTGTTGTGCGGGACGACTTTCAGCGCGTCTTCAAAACGCGAAATCTCGTAGGGACACGACACGGCCAGCACATCCGCGCCGGTGGCCACCGCCTCTCTGACGCGGCGTTCAGACAGCCGGTCCATGCCCTTCTGTTTGTAATAGGTGTCCAGCCACATACCGCCCCCGCCTCCGCCGCAACAGACCGAGTTGACGCGGTTGTGGACCATCTCGACCAGTTTCACACCGGGGATGGCCTGGAGCAGGGCACGCGGCTCATCGTACGCGCCCACGGCCCGACCCAGGCAACAGGCATCGTGCAGGGTGACGGTCAGGTTGAGCGGCTTTTGCAGCTTGGGCTTCAACTGCTCCAGGTGGCGGGCCAAAAACTGGGTGGTATGCTCGACCGGCTGGGTCAAGCCATACATCGGGTAGCGGAAGTGAAAGGCATTGTAGGCGTGGGCGTCACCGGTGATCAGCCGGCGGAACTTGTACTTGCCGAACAATTTCATGTTGTGTTCGGCCAGCGACTCGAACAGCCCCGATTCCCAGGTCATCTGACCGCACTCACCGGCGCATTTCTCGTCGTTGCCCAGAATGGCGAAATCCACGCCCAGGGCGTTCAACAGCTTGGCGGTGGCGCGGCTGTTGTCCTGGCCGCGCGCGTAAAACGAAGTGTAACACTCGACGAACCAGAGCACGTCCACCTCGCGCTTCAGCTCCGCGATGAGCGGAATCTTGACCGCGGCAGTAGCCGTCCAAGCGGCGCGTTTGCGGGGCGACTCGCCCATCGGGTTGCCGTAGCGGTGCATGTTTTCCAGGGATTTCTGGAACTCGGCCGGCATCTCGGCGCGGCTGACCAGCACCTGCTCCTTGACCAAGGGCAGGAGGACATCGGTTAGCCGAATGCCGCGCGGGCATTTAGCCATGCAAGCGTAGCAGGCCACGCAACGCAGCAGACTGTCCGATTTGATGACCTCGTCAATGAACCCGCGCCGGAGCATGTTGATGACCAGCCGGGGTGAAAAATCCATGTAATCGCCGTAGGGACAGGTGCCGGCGCAGGTACCGCACTGGATGCAGCTCATCATGCGCCGTCCGGCGGGCGTTTGCAGCAGCGTCTCCAGCGTGGTGGTCCGGTCAACGACGGTCGTGTCTAATTGCGCAACCATGAGGGTCCTTTCATCATGCGGGTTTCGGGGTGGAGTCGGCTTTCGGCGCCGCCGATTGGCCCATCGCTTCCGCTACGAGTTCGGCGATGTCCTTCACGGCAATCTTGTCTTCGCAGCCGGTCGTCTTCACCGCATCGCGGAACATGGCGATGTCTTTGGGGCAGGCGACGACAAAGGTTTGAACACCACCCAACGCCACCGCCTCGCGGATGCGGTTTTCGGCAGGGCGTTCAGCGATTTTTTCGGTGTCTTCCATCCAGATGCGGCCGCCGCCGGCCCCGCAGCAGTAACTGCGATTGCGGCTCCGCGGCATCTCGACCACTTCCAGGCCCAGCGCCTGCAATACGCGGCGCGGGGCGTCATAGACACCGTTGTAACGACCCAGGTAGCACGGGTCATGGTAGGTGACCCGACCGGCCAGCTTTTTCTTCAGCACCAGCTTGTCGCTCCGAATCAAGTCGTCCAGCAATTCGGTATAATGCCAAACTTCGGGCCGGTCACCGTCCCAAGAATACTCGTTCTTGAGGGTGTGGTAGGTGTGGGGGTCGGTGGTGAGGATCTTTCGGAACTTCGCCTTGGCCAACGCCTGCAGGTTCTTGTCCCGGAGCATCTCGAACAAGCCCTCCTCCCCCACGCGGCGGACGTCGTTGCCGGCGTTGCGCTCGGCCTCGTAGAGGATGCCGAAATCCAGCCCGGCCTGCGCGAAGACGGTTGAGGTCTTGCGGGTGATATCCTCGCAGCGCGGGTCGTAGCTGGCGTAGTCGCCGACGAACCACAGATACTCGACAGCCTCCTTGCGGGCGTCCTTGACCTTGAAGGGGAGCGCCTGCGTCCACCGGGCGCGCATCCGGTCGGATTTGTTGAAGGAATTGCCGTAGCGATTCAGGCTAGCCAGGGCGTCCTGCAAGGTCTTGTCCATCGTGCCCTGGCTGACCAGATGCCGGCGCAGTGTCACGATGAGCGGCACCTGTTCGTTCCAGACGGCGCAGCGTTCCATGCACGACAGGCAGGTGGTGCAGGCCCAAATCTCCTTTTCGGTGATGACATCACCGATGAGGCTGGCCGTGCTGGCGCCATTCCGCCGGTTCAGGCCCGTCTGGACCATGTGCTCCTTGACCTTCTGGATGATTTGTTGCGGCTGGAGCGGGTAGCCGGCCGCGGTGGCCGGGCAGGCGCGGTCACAACGGCCGCACTCGGCGCACGAGAACCCGCCCAGCAACTGCTTCCAGGTCAGTTCCTGCCAGCGAGATGCGCCAGCCGTAAGGTCTTCCTTCGCCCCGATGATGCCCAGGTCGCCCACCGGCCGGGTGGCGGCCTGGCTGAAAAACACGTTGAACGGCGAAGCCAACAGATGCAGGTGCTTCGAGTAGGGCAGATACACCAAGAACGCAAGCACCCCGCTGATGTGCAACCACCACATGCCTTTGGCCCAGGCCTGAGCCGACTCCGCCGACATCCCGTCGAATGCCCTGGCCAACCGGCTGCCGAACGGCGCCCAAGCTGTGGCGTGTCCGCCCTCGCCGACGATGTGAAACGCCGAGCCAAAGAGGGTGCTGAACATCAGCAGACCGATCAGTCCCAGGATGACATTGGCGTCCAGACTCAGGTGCAAGTGCGGTGGCGGAAAAAACAGCCGCCGTGCTACCGCTACCGCCAGCGAGAGCAGCACCAATACCGCAAACAGTTCCAGAAACAGGCCCACGAGGCGGACTTCATCCGGGTAGGGTATGGGCAGGAATGGCAACAGCCCGCGGATCAGGCTCCAGTTAAAGCAGGTCGCGTAAAGCACAAAGCCCCAAAAAATGAGGAAATGCGGCAGGCCGATGGCGCGCTCGTTGAAAATGCGGGGCTGCAACAGCACGTGCCTGGCCGCGTGCACCAGCCGCCGCGCCGGCTGGTCGAAGCGGTCCTCATACCGCCCCTGCCTCAACAGACCGATCAGTTGCCAAATGCGCCAGCCAAAGACCCCGAACGCCACCACGGTCAGCAGCCACAGCAGCAGCACGCCCGGCAGGCCAAAGAGTGTGATTTTGACCGGTTCCATAGGCGATTAAACTCGAAATCCAGAACCCCAAACCTGAAACCCGAGTGAGCAAAGCGAAACACCGCGCCGACAAGCCGACAGGCCCGGCCACCATGGCCTTGTTGTCGCCATCGTCTCGAAACTCGGATTTCGGATGTCAGATTTCGATCTGCTCACGTCATCCTTTCCGGGCCTTCACTTTCTCCGTCAGCACGGGGAGCAGATCCAGCGCGTCGCCCACCACGCCGTAATGCGCGCCGTCAAAGATGGGGGCCTTGGGATCGGTATTCACGGCAATGATGCATTGTGAATTTTGCATGCCCTCCCAGTGCTCCGGCGCGCCGCTGATGCCGAAGGCGAAATAGACGCGCGGCTTGACGGTCATGCCGGACTTGCCGACCTGCCGGCTGAGGGGCAGCCAGCCCTGGTCAATCACCGGCCGCGACGCGCACACCGCGCCACCCAATGCTTGCGCCAGTTCCTCGGCCAGTTGCACGTTGTCCTGCGTCTGGATGCCCCGGCCCACTCCCACCAGCACGGTCTGCTTGGTGATGTCCACGTCGCCGGTCTCCGGTTCGAGGTATTGTTTGAAGGTCACCTTCGGCGGTTCGACCGGCAGGTCCACTTTTTCAACGGCTGGCGATTTGTCGCTCTTGCCGGCGTCCACGGGAAACGCGCCCGGATAAAGGCAAACGATGCCGCGGCTATCACCCAGCTTCACATCGGCGAGAATCTTGCCCCCGAACAACTGGCTGGTGCAGACCAGTGTGGTGCCATCGGCCTTGAGGGCGCGGCAGAAGTTCACCAGTGGCAGGCCGGTCCGGGCCGCCAGGATCGAGCCAACACCCAGCGAGACATTGGTGCAGCCCAGGAACACCAGCCCGGCTCCGGTCCGCTCCAATAGCGCCTTGAGCGCGGCGGCGAGGGTGTCCGCGGGCGCGAGGTTGAGTTGGGGGGCGTCGGCCACAAACACTTTGTCGGCTGCACCCAGTTTGGACGCCAAGGGCGCGGCCTCGCCTCCCAGCACGGCGGCATGAACCGGGACGCCCGTGTTTTGGGCCAGCGCCCGGGCTGCGCCCAACATCTCGAAGGTAATATCGGAAAGTTCCCCTCGGACTTGCTCCGCCAGAACCAGAATTGCGTTTGACATGGTCGAGCCTCCTCAGATGACGCTGTTTTTCGCGAGCACTTCGACGATCTTGTCGGCCACCTCTTCCGGCGGTCCTTCGAGTATCTGGGCGTGGCCGGCAGCCTCGGGTTTGTAGGCGCGTTCGATCTCCAGGTGCATCGGGCGGTCGGGCGGCGAAAGGTCCGCTTCTTCGATCTTGGCGGACTTCATGACCGCACGGACTTTGGCCACGGGCACGTAGCGGGGCGGTTTCTCGGCGGACTGAATCCCCAGCACAGCGGGCAGGGCGACCTCGAACTCGGCCCGCAGGCCACCGGCAAATTCCTTGCGGACCAGGACCTTGCCATCCGCAGCCGTAACACCGCAGACGACCCCTACAAAGGGCAGATTCAAGGCTGCTGCCAGCAGCGGGGCCAGCTCGCCCTCCAGGTCGTCAATGGCATACGAGCCGGGGAGCAGGAGGGTGTCCGGCGTAATCTGCCGGCCGGGTGACCGGAAGAAATCCGTCAGCACTTTGGCGGTGGCTATGGTGCCCAAGGCGGCCTGGCTGATGGGGATTTTCACGGCTCGATCCGCACCCTTGGCCAGGGCGGTGTAGAGCACGTCGTCCACTTCCGGCGCGTCCAGGGCCACGACCGTGACCTTGCCACCGTGTTTTTCCTTGAGGAGCAGCGCCTGTTCGAGGGCGTGCTCGTCCGGGTCGTTGAGTTTGAACCGGAGAAACTCCGCGTCCAGCGACTTGCCGTCGGCGGCCACGTTGAGTTCTTCCACCGTGTCCGGCACCATTTTGAGGAGCACGTAGAGGTTCATAAGTCCGAAGGTCGAAGGTCGAGGTCCGAAGTCATAGCGCAGATTGCCAATCCACGACACAGCAGACTATCAGTCTGCGCCACGTGGGCTGCGGCTGCTCGGTCGCGCTGTGGGTTTTGTGGTTTCATGCGATGGTCACGTCGCCACCGGCGCCGGCTCGGCCTGCCGGGCCTGTTCGATGGCCGGCATGACGGCGACCAGCTCCGAGCCGATGCCCAGCTTCTTGGGCGGGATGCCCAGGGCCAGGCCCATCAACTGCGTGAAGTACATCACCGGCACGTTCAGGTTCGTGCCGAACTCGCGATTCACCTGCTTCTGGTAGCATTCCAGGTTGACCTGGCAGAGCGGGCAGGCGGTGACGATGACCGAGGCCTTCGCCCGCACGGCACTTTCGAGAAGATTGCGCACCAAGCTTAGGGCCGCTTCGCGGTTGGTGATGATGAGCGCGCCGCCGCAGCACGTGAGGCGCAACGGGTAGTCCACCGGCGTGGCGCCGCAGGCGGCCACCAAGTCCTCGAAGAACCGCGGCTGTTCGACGTTTTCCTTGGCGTGCTTGCGCGGCCGGAGAATCTGGCAGCCGTAGTAGGCCGCCACCTTCAGGCCTTTCAACGGGTTGCTCACCTTGGCCTTGATCTCCGACAGGCCCACGTCGTTGACGAACACCTCGATGAGGTGATGCACGGGCGAGGTGCCGGCGAACTTGAGGTTGTCCTCGGCCAAGGCGTCGTTGATGTGCTCGGTCAGGTCCGGGTCGTGCGCGAGGTGCTCGCGGGTGAAATACATGTTCTTGTAGCAGCCGCTGCACGGGGCGACCATGGGCAGCTTTTGCTGCTCGGCCATGGCGAGGTTGCGCGCGCACAAGGTGAAGGCCAGCAGCTCGTCCACGTGGAAGTAAGCGGTGGCGCCGCAGCAGTTCCAGTCCTCCAGTTCGCGCAGTTCGACGCCCAAGGCGCGCGCGGTTTCAAGCGCGGACTGGTGATAGCTGTGGGCCATCTTCTCCAGGGAACAGCCGGGGAAATAGGCGTAGGTCTTCATTCCTTGTCTCCCATCGGGATGATGTGCTTGATCATCCGCTTGAAGTTGTCGAGGCGCTTAATGCGCGCGGGCAGCAGGGGCAGCCGGCCCTTGATCATGAGGGTCGTGGCCGTCTGCGCTTCCTGGATCATCTCGGGCAGGCCGTAGGTGAACAGGTAGGTCGTGGCCAGGACCGGTTCGTACGACCGGCCGGTGCGGAGGATCATCTTCACGAACGTTTCGGTGAACGTCGGGCCGATGAGGTCTTCCTGGCCGGTGGCCCGCCAGACCGAGTAGCGTTTGAGGCCGTACATCAGCTCAGCGATGTCAATGTTGCGCGGGCAGCGCACGGTGCACTGGTAGCAGGAGGCGCAATACCAGTAGGTGTTGGCCTTGAGGACAGCGTCTTTGAAGCCGGCGCGGATGAGGGCGATGATGCGGCGGGGCGAGTTGTCCATGAAGCCGCCCGAGGCCACCGGGCAGGTGGCCGAACAGGTGCCGCACTGGATGCAGGTGTTGATCGGGTTGCCCTTGGAGGCGTAGAGCAGGTGGCTGATCTCCTCGACAAAGGAGACGCCGTTGTCCGGCGGCGGCACCGGGGATTGGACGGTTTCGGTGGTGGACGGGTTCATTTGCTCTTGGCCTTTCGATCGGCGGCGGTCTTGAGCAGGGCCTCGACCTTTTGCAGCAGGAGCTTGGGTTCAACCGGCTTTTCGACCAGCTCGTCCACGTCCACAAAATGCGGGTGGACTGCCTGGCCGGGGAACAGGAAGGCCATTTGCTCGCGGATGCCGGTGATGATGAGCACGGGCAGTTGGCGCAGCTTGGGGTCTTTGCCCAGTTTGCGAGCGATCATGATGCCCTCGGCGCCGCGGCCCATCATGATGTCCAGCAGGAGCAGGTCGTAGTCTTTGGACTTGAGGGCGGCCAGGCCATCCTTCGGGTTGTAAGCCGTGTCCACCTCATATTTCGCTTTGACGAGGATGGCCTTGATGCCCGCCACGAAGTCGGGGTCATCGTCAATGATCAGGAGTCGTTTTGGTTCGCTCATATCAGACCTTGCGTTCGGGGTTTGGACCGGGATTTGCCGCGGGTGCGGACACCGCAGGCAACCGGACGGTAAAAGTGCTGCCTTTGCCGGGTTCGCTCTCGACCGCGATCGAGCCGCCGTGCACCTCGACGATGCGCCGGCTGATGGCCAGGCCCAAGCCGCAGCCTGCCACGCCCGCTGGCTGCGACCTGCCACGCCCAAAATCCTGGAACAGGTAGGGCAGGTCCTCTTTCGCGATGCCCACCCCGGTGTCCGCAACCGCCACGACCACGTCCGTTCCCTGGGCCTCGGCGCGCACGGTGATCTTGCTGTCGGGGAACGAGTATTTCACGGCGTTGTTCAGCAGGTTCACCAGCACTTCCGTCAGGCTGCCCGGTTCGCCCTGCACCCGGGGCAGATTGTCGGCCAGAACCGTCTGAATCGTGATGGCCTTGCGGGTGGCGTGCGGTTGGACGGATTCGACCGCTTTGCCAATCAAATCGGGCAAACGGACCGGCTGAAAGGAGTCTTTCAGCTTGTTGATGTCCACCGCGAAAACACGCAACCAAGAATGAACAAGCTGCAACAGGTCGTCAAGGCGGGTCTTCAGGCGCTGACAGATTTCCTTCTGACTGTCGGACAGTTTGTCCTCCAGGTCCGCCGTGAGCGCGTAGAGGTTCTGCTGGATGGCACCGAGGGGGGCCTTCAGTTCGTGGGACACGATGGCCGCGAAGTTTTCCCGCAGCATCTCCTTCTCCCGGCGCAGGGCCGCCGCCTGCTGCTGCAGCCGGTGATGTGCCAAGCCGCGCTGGGTGATCAGCCGCAGTTCCTCGGGAGTGAACGGCTTGGGCAGGAAATCGAACGCGCCTTGCTTCATGGCCTCGACAGCGGAACTGACCGTGGCATAGCCGGTGATGACGATGACCACCAGCAAGGGATGCCGCGCCCGGATGCGGGCCAACACCTCCAACCCCGACAAGCCGGGCATCTTGAGATCCAAAAAAACCAGGTCCGGCGGCGACTGCTCGATCATCCGCAGCCCCTCCGCCCCGTTGTTGGCCGTCAACACCCGGCACTCCGGACCGGCCAGCACCTGCGTGCAGGAGTCCAGGACGACTTCCTCGTCGTCAATCACCAGAATGTTATCCCTGTGCGGCACGCGCAATGGTTTCCTGTTCGCTGCCCAGAGGCAAGCGGATACTGAACGTGGCGCCCTGACCTTCCTGACTTTCCACCGTGATCGTTCCGCCGTGTTCCTTGATGATGCCGTAACTGATCGCCAGGCCCAGCCCCGTTCCGTGGCCCACCTCTTTGGTCGTAAAAAACGGGTTGAATATCCGGTCCAGGTCTTCCTGCTTGATCCCGTGACCCGTGTCGGCGAACTGCACCTCCACGACGCCCTCGGCAGGCAGGTGGCGGGTGACCAAGGTCAGTTCGCCGGCCCCGTTCATGGCTTCGGCGGCATTGATGATCATGTTCATGAAGACCTGCTGCACCTGCGAGGGGTCCATCAACACCTGGGGCAGATCCGGGGCCAGTTTCTTGACGATGCGGATGTTGTGGAACAGGGCCTGGTTGTCCACCAGGGCCACGCACTCCTCCAGCACCCGATTGACGCTGGAAAGCCGCTTCTCCGGCTTGCGTTGCCGGGCGAAATCCAACAGCCCGCGGATGATTTCGCGGCAGCGGTTGGCCTGTTTGACAATCTTCTCCAGCGAACTGCGCGTGCCGTCGTCGGCCGGGGCGCGTTCCAGCAGCAGATGCGAGTAGGTGACGATCCCCTGGAGCGGGTTGTTGATCTCATGCGCCACCCCTGCGGCCAATTGACCGATGTGCGCCAGCCGCTCCGATTCCATGATGCGGCGCGTGGTAAACTCGCGCAGTTTCTCGTCCCGCTTCCGCAGGGCCTCGGCCATGTAGTTGAACGACTCGGCCAGGTCGTGCAACTCGTCGTGCGACCCGATTTCGACCTTGGCGTCCAAGTTGCCGTGGGCAACCTGCTCGGCGGCCTTGGCCAGCTTCTTGACGGAGGCCGAGATGCGGTTGGCGATGTAGTAAGCCAGGCCAAAAGCCACCAACGCCCCAAACAACGTGATGGTCAGAAACACCAGCACCGCCCGCTGGCGCAGGTCGGCGTATTTTTGCTCCAGCAGCCCCACGTAGAGAATGCCGATGATCCGGCCGCTCAGGTCGCGAATCGGCTCGTAGGCCGTGATGTACCAGTGGTTGACCACAAACGCCCGGCCAATCCACGGCTTGCCCTCTCGCACGACCCGGTTGTACACGTCCTCCGACACCCGGGTGCCAATGGCCCGCGAGCCGTCCTCGTTTTTGACGTTGGTGGAGATGCGCAGGTCATCCTGCATGAGGGTGGCTGTGCCAATGTCCTGGCCCTTGTACTCGAGGTTTTGAAACACCGTGGCCTTGATCTTGTCCACCAGCTCGAAATTCCGGTTCAACAGCACCCCGCCGTAAATGACGCCAAGCAGATGGTTCTGCGGGTCCACGATCGGCGCTGCTGCCTTCAACATCATTCCGCTGGTTTCCTCGGTTTCGGGGCGGGGACGGGCCATCGGGGTCGGAATAAACTTGAGGTGCGCCCGCGCCGCCAACGCGGGGGATTCCTTGTGCAGCTCGTCGGCGGCAACCAGGCAGGTGGCCGCCACCGGCTCGCGCCGCTCCAGCGCTGCCTGCACCAATTCATCCCGGCTCTGGTCATCCCCCACCACACCCGGATTGCTGGTGCGCAGGAGCACGCGCCCGTGCCGGTCCGTGATCGTCAACACGTCCAGCCGCTCACGCTCCCGAATGCGGCTCATGGCCTCAACGGCCTGGTGCGCGTTGCCCTCCAGCAGGGCGTGCATCAGCAGGTACCGGTCGGCCGCGAATCGTATCACATCCGTCACGTGCGTCAGCTTGTGCAGGTAAATCTCGCGCGCGGCGTTTAAGTCGGTTTGCACCTTGGCCTGCGCCTCCGCCACCACGCGCCCCCCGATCACCCGCACCCCCACGATGCTGAAGGTCACGCTGGTCAACAGGATGATCACCAGGAAACTGAGGACCAGCTTGGTGGAAATGCGCACCTGGAAAATGTGCAACCCGGCGTTCCCGAAACGGCTCTGCCAGCCGTTCCAGACACGGGCCAAAATGCCGGGCTTGCCATTCACATGCGCCTCACTGTGGCTACGAACCACTGCCATATCACCCCGCGAACCGGGAACGCTCCGCCCCGCCAGCCCGTTGGCGAGCCGCAGCCCGAGGCTGCAGGTTTGCCCGTAGCCTGAGACCCGCCCTGCCTTGTCCCGCTGGCGGCCGGACTGGTTGGAGCCGCCCCTGCGCTCGGGCTGCCCGCCGTCGCACTTCCTCGCGAACAGCCTGGCGCGGAACCGACGCCCCACACAGCACGCCCAGCTTAGTCAACAACCACGCGGCGCGCCTTCCCGCTCGTTGGCAATGTCTGTACAATAATTGCCGTCAGGCCCTGCTGCCAAGGCCGACGCCCCGAGCCGCCACTGTTGGCCCGACCGCCAAGCCGGCAGGCGCTCCGGCCAGCGGCGGCGGCGTGCCCGTGCGTTCCGATGGCGCGCTTCCCTTGCAGGCCCATCTGTTCTGGCCGCCCCAGCCGGCCTGTGGCAGAGTGCGCCGCGCAAAACGCGCTGCGGGCTGCCTGTAACTCCACCGGGGCGCAGGTGCGGCGCGCCCAAACGCTTTCAAATGCTGACGTGGGCAACAATGAGCGGTGCCACGCGGGCCTGGCCGCGGTGGTTAAAACCGCTCCGCACTCGCCCAGTCCGCGCCTGGTCGGTGTGGCTTTTGTTGGCAGTTGGCGGCGGGCTGCCGACCTCCGCCCCTTGTCAGGTGCTGACATCGGCCTCGGCTTCCCGACCGCTGCCGAGCGACGGCGTTCTGTCCAATCTCCTGGCTGGCGTCCGTCAGAAGCATAACCTGCCGGCCCTCACGGCCGCGGTGGTGACGAGCCGGGGCGTCGAGGCAACCGGCGTAACGGGTGTGCGCAAGCGCGGCAGCGATGTCCCGGCAGGCCTGGATGACCTCTGGCACCTCGGGTCGGCGACCAAGGCCATGACCGCAACGCTCGTCGCCAGACTCGTGGAGCAGGGCGTGCTGACCTGGGACACGACCGTGGCAGAAGCATTTCCGGAGCTGGCGGACCAGTTCCATGCAGAAATGCGGGGCGTGACGCTGCTGCATCTGTTGTCGCATCGCGCCGGGTTGCCGCGCAACCCCGACCTTGCGCGCCTGCGGGGGCTGGACGGGCGAAGCGAACGACTGCGCGCCACCCGAGAGGGATTGGCCAAGCAGCCCAACCACCCGCCGGGCAGCCGTTACGAATACTCGAACCTCGGCTATGTCATCGTCGGCGCCGTCATCGAGCGAGTCACAGGCAGGCCTTGGGAGGAGCTGATGCGCACGGAAGTCTTCGGCCCGCTGAACATGACCAGCGCCGGCTTCGGCGGCACGGGCACGCCCGGCAGGATGGACCAGCCCTGGCCGCATCGCGCCAGCGGCAAGCCGACGCCCAAGAACGGCCCGGCCGCCGACAATCCGCCCGTCCTGGGGCCGGCCGGGCGCGTGCATTGCCGCATTCAGGACTGGGGAAAATTCGTTTGCGATCAACTGCGCGGCGCGCGCGGCCGGCCGGGGTTGCTGCAACCGACCAGCTACGCCAAGCTGCACACGCCACCCTTCGGCGGCGAATACGCGCTGGGTTGGTTGGTCCTGCAGCGCAACTGGGGTCGTGGCCGGGTTCTGCATCACGTGGGCGACAACACGATGAATCTCGCCAACGTGTGGATCGCGCCCGCCCACGACTTCGCCCTCCTGGTCTGCGTCAACCAGGGCGGCGAAACGGCACTCAGAGCCAGCGACGAGGTCGTGGCCGCACTGGTACATCGTCTGGCCAGCGAACCGTGAACTGGCAGTTCAGGCGGGAGCGAAAACCACCCACAGCGGTCAGCCATTCGTCGTTGGAATCCACCGGACCGCTGGTCCAGGCCGGGAGCAAATCCGGGCCGGTCGCCAGCGGCGGGCAGGCCGCGCGCCACGAGCGCCTGCGTGCGGGGCTTCATTTTTTGCTGCCCAGCGCGTAAGCTACCCGGCAAACAGGCAACTGAAGCGCGCCGATGGGACGCACATTTGTGTTCGAATGCCCGAAATGCGGCTACCTGGCCCGCGTGTCGGGCGGGGCCGATGCCGGCTGTCGCTTTGCGGTTCAGACCATCCTCTGTTACCAGTGCAAGCAGTTGCACGACGCGGTAACTGCTCTCAGGGTACAACGGCCGGCAACGAGCGTCGTGCCGCTGGCGCGTCGGCGGCTCAAGCCCTTGACCCCAGCAGCAGCGGCCCGGCCCATGCTCCTGCCGCCGGCCTTCGCGGCGGTGCTCAACAGGTTGCCCGTTCCGCTGACGCGCGCGGCCAAGTGGCTGCGGTTCAAGCCGGCCTGCCCCGTATCACGGCGGCATCAGGTGCGTGATTGGAACAGCCCGGACAGGTGTCCCAAGTGCGGCGCGCTGATGGAACAGAGCGCACTGCCCTACCGGCTCTGGGATTGAGGACGCGCCGCCAAGGCCGGAGGGTCGGCCCGCAGGCCAAGCGGCGGGCCGCACCAATCGAGCGACAGCCGGCACGGCGGTCGGACAGCGCGGACATCGGCCTGTGAAGACGTCGCACGATTTCGGCTGAGCTTTTGGGCCGACCTGGACTACACTTGCTCGTGATGACACAGAGGCAACTGTCCGGCGCGCGGGCAATCGCCCTGGCCCTGGCTGCCGGCTCTTGGCTGCTTGCGGACCCGGCCCAAGCCGCCACCAGTGGGCTGGTGTGGCGGGCCGCGGAGCGGCAGGTGGACGCCGACATTCAGGACTGGTCTCTGGACACCTTGCTGAAGGAAGTGGCGGCCCAGACCGGATGGTCCGTGTTCGTCGAGCCTAACACGACCCTTACGGTTTCCACCCGATTCAGGGCGCTGCCCCCGGCCGACGCGCTGCGGCGGTTGTTGGACCGGCTCAACTTTGCCCTGCTGCCCCAGTCCAACGGCCCGCCGCACTTGCTGGTCTTTCGCACTTCGATGCAGGAAGCCACTATGGCCGTGCCGGGCAGACAGACCAACGCGGTTGCCACCGCAGCCACCCCCCTTCCCAACGAGCTGATTGTGCGGGTCAAACCTGGCACGGATGCCGAGGCCCTGGCCAAAGCGCTGGGCGCGCAGGTCATCGGCCGATTGGACGGTCTGAACGCCTACCGCCTGCGGTTCAACGACACTGGCGACACGGAGTCCGCAAGGCGGACGCTGGGGACCAACCCGGAGGTGACGGCGGTGGATAACAATTACGCTATCGAGCGTCCCCCGGACGCACGCGACGTGCTCAGCACCTCGGTGGCGCCCCTTCAGCTCCGCGCCCGCACCGACCGCCAGGACGGCCGCGTGGTGATTGGGCTGATTGACACGGCTGTGCAGACGCTCGACGGCGGGTTGAACGACTTTGTGCTGCCCACGGTGCGCGTGGCTGACGAGGCCAAGCCGCCTGCCGACGTGCCGTCCCACGGCACGGCAATGGCCGAAACCGTCCTGCGCGGTCTGCAAGCTGGCACCGATGGCGCGTCGGCCGCCCGCATTCTGCCCGTGGACGTGTACGGTTCGCGACCGCACACAACGACTTTCGATGTGGCCGCCGGAGTGTATCGGGCGGTGCAGGAGGGCGGCGCCACAATCCTGAACCTGAGTCTGGGCAGCGAAGGCGACAGCTCGTTTCTGCATGAAATGCTGCAGGCGGCCAGCAGCCAGGGCGTGCTGATCTTCGCAGCCGCCGGCAACGCGCCGGTAAGCACTCCCACGTATCCGGCCGCGTATCCAGAAGTCGTGGCGGTCACCGCCGGCGACCGCACCGGCCAAATCGCCGGTTACGCCAACCGGGGGGATTTCGTGGACCTGGTCGCGCCAGGGGCGAGCATCTTCTATTTCAACGGCCAGCCGTTCTACGTGAGCGGCACCTCGGCAGCAACGGCGCTGGCCAGTGGCTTGGCGGCCGCCATCGCCGAGCGCACACGCAAATCCCCGGACGACGTTCTGGCGGAGCTGAAAAAGCTGCTGGCAACGCGGCCCGCGCCGTGAATGAACGCGACCGGTCGCGGTCCGGAATGCGGGACACCTGCGCCCCCACCCGCCGCGAGTCAACCCGGCTTGGGGACGCGTCCCGCAGCCCTATCGCCATCTCTGCAAGCTTGCCACCGCGTGTTTGGCGCGCCGTTACTTGCCTCAAGACGGCTGCCGCAACTAAGCTTGGACGCAACCGAGGCTGAAGTGACCTTCGGTGTCCAGCAATGAGCGATGCTCCAAACCACCAGCACGGTCCGTCCCACGGCCGCCGGCCGGGTCTGCGCCGTCGTCTTCGGCACTGGTGGTACGATTCGGCGCTGTACCGCGGCTGGACCCGTGCCATCGAGTGGCTTTACAACTGGTGGCATCCGGCCGAGGAGGGCGACGACGGCTACCCGGGCTACTACGGCCGGTCACGGCACAATCGGCTGGGCCGTGCCTGGCGACGGTTGCGCCGGCGCCTCAGCAGTGCCGCGTTCGTGCGCGCATGGTACGGCGCCTGGGTGCGGCTCTATGACTGGTGGCATCCGCCGTCGCGTGGCGGATACGGATACGGTTACTACGGCAGCCGGCGGCACAATCGGCTGAGCCGCGCCTGGCGACGCCTCCGCCACTGGTTGTCGCACTCGGCACCGGCCCGGGCCTGGCGGTACGCGCTGATCCGAGCCTACGATTGGTGGCATCCGGTGTCGGAATCAACCTCCAATCGGCCCGGGTCCTACGGCTATTACGGTGGCCGGCGGCTGAACCGTGCCGCGCGGGTCTGGCGAAGCATTGCTCGACGGGTCCGGCACTCGGCCCTGACACGCTGGTGGGACGCAGCCTGGAACGCCTTTCTGAACTGGTGGTATCCGCTCAGCCACGATCCTCATGCGTATCCCGCCTATGGCTATTACGGCCGGCGCCGGACCAGCCGACCAGCGCTGCTGCTGGGCTGGGTGCGGCAGAAGTGGCGACGTTCCTGGCTGGCACGTGCCTGGGGGCGGGTGCTCATGCGCCTTTGGGACTGGTGGTATCCGGAGGTCGAATCGCCGGGTGGTTACGGCTACGGCTACTACGGCCGGGGACGCATGAGCCGGGCGGCACTGCTGGCGCACCGGGTCCGGCGTTGGTGGCGGCATTCGTGGCTCGGGCAAACGTGGCGGCGCGCCGTCGTGGCCGCTTGGGAATGGTGGTATCCAGAACCGGACGTTGTGTCCGGCGGCTACGGCTACTACGGCCTAGGTCGTGTGAGCCGCCCGGTGCGGTTTTTGCGGCGGAGGTTGCGGTGGTTTCGCAAAACGTGGCTCGGCCGCAAACTGCACTGGCTTTTGGATGACATCGAGGCGTTCGCCTACTACGTCGGCTGGCGATTGCGGCAAGACCTGGCCTGGTGGCGCATCCGACAATTGCTCCTGCGTCCGGTGACCTGGGTGGTGCTGGCCGGCGCGCTGGCGAGCGCCGGGCTGGGTTACGCCTATGGGCTGCCCAAATACCGCGCCCTGATGGAGCGCCAGTACAGCCAGCAAGCGGAACTGTGGTTTCGAAAAGGCGACCTGCCACGGGCCGTGCTGCGGGCGCGCCAAACGCTGAGCCTGAATCCGACCAACCCGGTGGCCACGCGTGTGCTGGCCGAGGTGGCGGACGTGCACCATTCTCCTTGGGCGCTGTATTGGCGGCAGCGGGCCGTGCTTTTTACGCCCACGCCCTCCAACCAACTTGCCCTGGCTTCCACGGCGTTGAAATTCGAGACGTTCCCTTTCGCGACCGCCCTCCGCGCCCTGAATGCGGTGCCATCCGAGGCGCGCGACACGCCCACCTACCATCTGCTGGCCGGTGCGGCGGCTCTCAAGCTGGGCAACCTTCAGGAAGCCGAGCATCATTATGCTGAAGCCTCCCGGCTGGCGCCGGACGACCCGGCGGCCCGGATGTCCCTGGCCGTGGTTCGGCTGCATTCGCGCGATCCCCAAGTGCTCCGGGACGCACGCACGACGCTGGAATTACTGCGAACCGACCGCAGCCTGGGTTTCCTGGCGCTCCGCTCGCTGGTGGCCGAAAGCGTCAACCGCGGCGAACTGGCCCGCGCCGAGACGCTCTCCGAGCAGGTTCTCACCAACGCCCAAGCCACCTTCAGCGACCGGATTCTGCATCTGGCCATCCTGAGGGCTGCGCGACGGCCGCAATTCGAGGAGCTCCTTCGAGAAACACAAGCCAAAGCCGGGCACAATCCTTTCGCCATTGGTGAGCTGGCCGCCTGGATGACATCAAGCGGCCTGGAGCGCGAGGCCCTTGACTGGCTGAACAGTTTGCCCGGCAACATGGCGCAACAAGGCCTGTTGCGCATCGCTTTGGCCGACACCTACGTGGCCGCAGGCGCGTGGAAGGAACTGGAGGATTACCTGTTGAGCGCGCCCTGGCCGGGACTGGACCACGTCCGTTTCGCCATGCTCACCCTGGCGCGCTGGAAACAAACCGGCGGGGCGCGACAATCCTCCGCTGCCTGGGGCATGGCTCTGCGGGCGGCGTCCACATCGCCCGCGAACTTGAACACCCTGGCCCAGTTGGTCGCCAGTTGGGGCTGGATCGCTGAGGCTGAAGACGCCCTGTGGTATGCTGCGGACCGGTTTGCCGACCAGCCCTGGCCGTTGCAGGTGCTGGAACAGTTTTACACCAGCCGCCGGGACAGCAACGGTCTGCGGCGTGTTGCGGCAGCCCGGTTGCACCGCGATCCGAGCGACCGACTGGCCCGCAACAACTACGCCATGCTCTCGCTGCTGCTTAACAAGGACCTGGCCAACGCTCACGACATGGCCGAGCAAGTGTATTCAGCCGAACCGCAAAATCCCGTGTTCGCTTCCACCTACGCGTTTTCCCTGCACGTGCAGGGGCGCACGGCCGAGGCCCTGGCCGTACTGAAAGACCTGGGGCTTGATCAGTTGAGCGAGCCGTCCGTGGCTCTGTATTATGGCGTGTTGCTGGCAGCCCAGGGCGAACGGGAAACCGCCCGCAACTACCTGGAACGCGGTGCACGGGCATTTCTCCTGCCAGAGGAGATGGCCCTGCTCCGCCGCGCCCGGGGCGGCTGAGGCCTGCTGAAACCTCGTCTTTCAGAGGCAGGCGGCCGGGCGAATTCCGCGTCGGCTGGCCTCGCTGGCGCGAGGGGATGCTTGGCCCGCTACGTTCCAACCCGCGCGTGGCGGGCTTGGCTAAGCACACGCCGCACCTTGCGAGCACATTGTTGGACTCCTGGTCTTCAAGTCCGTACAGACGAAGAGGGCGGCCACACCTGGCCGCCCTCCCCGTGAAGGAACTGAAAACCTCAGCCGCTCAGGCCACGCCTTTGCGCCGCTGCCAAGCGCACCGGCCGATATAAACCAACCCCAGCAGCCCCACACCGGCCACAGCAAACTGGGACGCCTCAGGGACAGGCGTGAAATCAAACGAACCAGCCGTCCATTGCGGGGTCCCTCGTCCGCTGACTGCCTGTTCCCAGTAGTCACCCGGCCACCGCTGCCAACTGGCACCAAACGTCAGCACACCGCCACCGTCATTCGCACTCAGATAAGACGATTGGCCGGAATTAGGGTTCTCGTAATACGTCTCAAACACACCGCCATACCCACTTGCCACCAGCCGGTAAGTCGTGTTTGCAGCTAGCGTCACTGGCGTTATGCTCTGCCACCGCGTCCCGTCAATGACGGTTCCGCTCGTGCCAGCAAAGGCTGCGCTCGCGCCGGACACCGCTTCCAACGTCTGGTCGGTGATGACCTTGTAAATGGCTACTGTTACGTTGCCCGAGATACCATTCTGTCCGTTGTCCCAAGCTCCCAACGCAGTCACGAACACCGGCGTCGAGCCAACGGTGAAATTCATACCCATGTCCTTCACACCGGTTGCGTTTGCGTAACTCCCGGCTTGGTAACTGTAGGCAATGGTACCTGAAGCAGACAGAGCGCTGCCGATCACCGCACTCAGCGCGACTAACAAACCGAGTTTTTTAGCGTTCATACAGTTCCTTCACACGTGTTTCGGCCTCGGACGCTTCCCGCCCTTAACCACGCATGACTTTTACCTCAGAACCAGGAAGTTGTAAAGAGTTTTTTCCAGCAATTCTCATTGTGCGGGGGCGCATTTCACTTTTTGAGCGGCCGCCGCAGGAAGCCCAACAAAAAGCCGTTATGCCTCAACATTCTCAGCTCTGACCGGCGAGAATCCCAAGAATGTTGGGGGTTGTTCAAAAAATGCACCCCACCGTGCGGAGCCTCCCCTTTCCCGCTTTTCACGCTGCCGCGCTTGAGCTTACTCTGGCGGGCGCATGATTGTTGCGCCTTCATTGCTGGCGGCCAACTACGGTCGCCTGGCCGACGCCGTCGCCCGGCACCGCGCCTCGGGCGCCGAATGGCTGCACCTGGACGTGATGGATGGGCATTTCGTGCCCAACATCTCGTTCGGCCCGCAGTTGGTCAAGACCCTGCGCCCTCTGACCCCGGCGTTTTTCGATGTGCACCTGATGTGCGACAAGCCGCTGATTCTGCTGCCGATGTTCGCCGAGGCCGGGGCTGATCAGATTACCGTCCATGTGGAACTGGGCGACCAGGTCGAGCCGCTGCTGTGGAAGATTCGCGCCCTGGGCCGCAAGGTTGGGCTGGCGATCAACCCGCCCACGGCGATTGCTCTGACCCAACCCTTCCTGGAGGTGGTTGACACGCTGTTGGTGATGACGGTGAATCCGGGTTTCGGCGGCCAGCCCTTCATCCACGAGTGTCTGCCCAAAATCCAACAGGCGGCTGCCTGGCGACGCGAGCGCGACCTGGCCTTTCACATCGAGGTGGATGGCGGCATCAACTTCAACACGGCCGCCGAGTGCGCCCGGGCCGGGGCGGACGTGCTGGTCAGTGGCACGACGCTGTTTGGGCAGCGCAACCTCAAAGCGGCCGTGGCCCGGATGCGGCGGTTGGCCCAGGCGGCCGTCGCCGGGCCGCCGGTCGCCCAACCGCATCGGCGCGCGGCACGCCTGGTGGGTTGAACAGCCGTTGCCCCGGTCCAAGACCATGGCGCGAATCCAATTTGGCACCGATGGCTGGCGGGCAGTTATCGCCGAGGATTTCACTTTTGCCAATGTCGCCCGCGTGGCCCAAGCGGCGGCAGAGTACTGGCGTGCACACCCGGCCCCGGGCACGGTGCCGAAGGTGATTGTGGGTTACGACAGGCGCTTTTTCAGCGACCAGTTTGCGGCCTGCGCGGCCGAGGTGCTGGCCGCCAACGGCCTGGCTGTCGTGCTGACCCCCGTGGCCACGCCCACGCCCGCTGTGTCACTTGCTGTCAAGGCGCAGCACTGTGTGGGCGGGGTGATGATCACCGCCAGCCACAATCCGCCCCGATTCAACGGCTTCAAACTCAAGTCCCACTACGGCGGCTCGTCCGACCCCGAAACCTGCCAGGCTGTCGAGGCCTGCTTGGACCGGTCTGCGGTACGCACGCTGCCGCTGGCCCAAGCCACCCGGGCGGGACTGGTGCGGGTGGTGGACGTGCGCCCCGCTCATTTTGCGGCCGTCAAGCGTCTGGTGGATTTCCCGCTGATCGCGCGCTCGGGGCTGCGGTTTGCCCACGACGCGTTGTTCGGCGCGGGTGCCGGCTGCTTCGAGCAACTGCTGGCCGGCACGACCTGTCGGGTCACCACCCTCAATGCCGCCCGCGATGTGACGTTCGGCGGCATCAACCCCGAGCCGGTGGCGGCCAACTATGCGGCCACCTCGGCCTTTCTGCGCCGACACCCTCACGACCTGTGCTTGGTTACGGACGGGGACGCCGACCGCGTGGGGGGGATGGACGGTCGCGGGTGCTACGTCACAACGCACCAACTGATCTGCCTGCTGCTCCACCACCTGCATCGTAACCGGCACGGCCGCGGGCGGGTGGTCAAGGCGCTCACAACCACCTCGATGGTGGACAAGATGTGCGCCGCCTGGGGATTGCCGCTGGTGGAGACCGGCGTGGGCTTCAAGTACATCTGCGCCGAAATGCTCCGGGGCGACGTGCTGCTGGGAGCGGAGGAGAGCGGCGGGATTGGTTTCCCCGGCCACATCCCCGAGCGGGACGGACTGGCGGCAGGGCTGATGTTGCTGGAATTGCTGGCGACGGAAAGGACCGGCCTGAACCGGCTTCTGTCCCGGCTGGAACGGGAGTTCGGGCCGCACCGTTATGGACGGGTGGACCTGCATTTCCCGTTGGACCAACGTTCCGCGCTGTTGGAGCGGCTTCAAACCCGGCCGCCGGACCGGTTGGGCCGCTCACCGGTTGTCCAAGTGAAAAGCTTTGACGGCGTGAAATTTGTCGCCCGGGACGGCGCCTGGCTGATGCTCAGGGGCAGCGGGACCGAGCCTGTGTTGCGGATTTATGCCGAGGCCGCCAGCGACCGAGCCGTGCGCCGCTTGTTGGACCTCGGGGTGCGGCTGACCAAACGGTCCTGAAACACCACCACGCCGCGCAGGCCGGGGCCGGACGGTCGGGCGCGGTTCGAGAGTCGGAAGCAGGTGCTGCTGCGAGGGCAGCGGCGCGAGGCTTGTTGGAGGGCAGACGGGGTTTGACCGGGGCGCCTGGCAGATTGCTGATCGCCCGAACCGCGAGGTGAAGCGGGTTCAGGGTTCGAAGAGGCGATTGAGCAGGAACGAATCGTCCTCGCCAGGGCCGTTGATGAGCACCACCGGCTCGCCCACGAGTGCCTCGGCCAGGTCGGCAGCAGCCGGCGTGTCGAGCTTCTCGCGCCAGACCAGCTCGAACTGGAACTCCATCACGCCGTGCTCGTCGCCGGCGAAATTGGTGTGCCAAGCGTTGTTGAAGAGCATCGCCAGCACCCGGTGGGCATCGGCGGGCACCTCGGTGCGGCGCGCCCAGACATGCGGGCCGCCCAGGGTCATCAGCGGGGCGTCGCGGCTGACCCACAGCCAATGGCCGCCGGGCATCGCATAATGCGCCCAGCCGTCAATCGCGAAGTAATCGCGGCAACTGCCCGGCAACTGGTCCGTGTAGGGCGTGAAGGGCAGGCCGCCGCAGCTCAACTGGGGCAACACCCCCTCGCAGGGCATCGGGAAAGCGGCGAACAGAATCTCCGGCGCCGGTGAGGACAGGCGGTCGAACCGCAGCGTGAAGCGCGCCCGCGGCTCGCGTTTCCACAGCTCGAGCCGACGGACCGCCCAGGCCAGGCGCGGATGTTTGAGCCATTGCGTGTAGAGCAGCGTGTGGGGCGTCTCCTCGGCCTGCGTTGGGCCTTCGGGCGCGGCCCACACCTCGACCAGCCGTTCGCGGCGCAACCGGTCGCGTTCCTCGACGCTGCCGGCGTAGGCAATGTCCAGCAACGCCCAGCGCGGCGCGAAGGCATTGACCTGCACCGCCAAGAGGTCGCCAAAGCCGGCCAAAAACAGCGGCCGGTTCATCCCGGGCCATTGCGCCGAGCCGGGCCAGCCGTTGGTATCGCGAGTCACCGTCAGGCCGGCGGCTGGCACGGGCGCGGCCTCGGCGGGCTGGGGGTCGAAGCGCAGGCGCAACACGCTTTGCGCGGGCAACCGGTCCAGCCAGAACTTGGCCACCCGACGCGGCACGTTGTCGGCGTGCGTGGCGGAAAGATTCTCCCGAGTGAGGTCCTCGGGTTTGGCAGGCCGGTGCCACGGGCTGATGCCCGGCTCGAAAATGAGCGGCAGGCGTTGCGATTGCCCGGGTATTTCCAGCGACTGGTACTCGCCGCGCAGGCTGGTGGCGTTCAAGCGCACCCAGCCGCTGAAGGGTGCTTTGCCCGGGTTGGCCACGAACAGCCCTTCGCCTGCGGACAACAGTTTGGCGCGGGCACGTTGCGAGAGCAGCCACTCGGCGTGCGCCATGGGCCGCCAGGCAAACATCGCTTTTTCGGCGAACTGCGCCTGAGTGTCCAGGCTCCAGGGCAGCGCCACGCTCATGCTCGAACCCCAGGTGTGCTCGTCGAACAGGCACAGGTCCTGGAAAAGCGCCTCGGCCCGGTGCCGGGCCGTTTCGGGCATCGGCCCCCAGAGCGGGGATTCGGCAGCGGCGAGCAGGCGCTTGGCCAGGCGGCTGGCGGCCACTTCGCGCGGGGCGCTGGCGGCGCCGTTGGCCCACCAATCGGTGAACTCCCCTTCATATTCGGGCACTTTGTCGCCGATGGCCCGTTCCATCTCGCGCACGGCCCGCGAGACGGTGACCAGCCGCAGCTCGGGTTGCAGGCCCAGCCGGTTCCAGGCCGCAACGAAGTCGGCCAGGTGCGGGAACGGCGGGTCGTTATCCATGCGCCACTGGCTGGTGACCGAGATGGTGAGCACGTCGTGCGGGTAACCTTCCCGCCGCAGTTGGGCAATGCGCCGCAGGCATTGGGCGTGTGCGGCGCGCAGGGACGCCTCGTCGGTCTTGAACACATCGCTGCCGCGGGGCGGGCGGAACTGCATGTCGGCGGCGCGGGGCACGGGGCCGCGGCGCCACTCGTAGGTCTCGAAGAAGTCGAAGCCGGCCGGGTAGGAATGGTTCAGCCAGACAAACAGGCGCCGGCCATCGGGCATCTTCCACCAAAACGCCCCCGGCCGATACAACGGCGGCCCGCCGCTGTCGGCGTTGATGCCCATGAACAAGTGCCGGATGCCGCAGTCCAGCAGGGCCAGCGCGCCGGCGCGCGGGAAGCCGTTGACGTCGTTCTGCACGGCCACGGTGGGCCGGAACTGCTGCCACAACTCGTCTGGCAACCAGTGCAGCATCGTCCGCCACTGCCGGGCATTGAGGAAAGGGGTTTGGTTGAACGGCAGGGCGGTGACCTCCAACTGCCCGCTGCGCAGCGCTCGCAGGAAATCGGCCCGGCGCGTGTCCGAGGCGGTGCGCCACCAGTCGTCCACGGCCACCACCGATTCAGCGCTCCAGCAGAACTTCCGCTCGGGCGGGCCGTCCATCGTGGCCAACACCGCATCCAGCGCGATGTCCAGGTAACGCACCTGCAATTCGCGGCAGACACTCTGCAGGTCGGTGAAGCCGAAATCGGTGTGCGAGAAATGCGTCAGGTAAATCCGGCGGAGGGGCGGTGGTTCAGCGGCTGCCAGAGCCGCGGCCGCTAGCCAAAGTCCGAGCCAAACCGGGAGCGATTTCATGGTCCGAACCTAGCGCGGCACGGAGGCCAGCGCCACGTCTTTCGGCACGCGGGTGCGGGCGCTGAGGCCATGTGAAGGAATGGTTTTCGGAGAGCCAGATGCAGGAAAACCGCCCGTCCGGCTTGATGAGGGGCGGAATGTTGACGGTCGTTGGCCCGTGTCCCATAACCCGTTCGCGCCGCCGTCTGGACCGACGAGACTCGCCAAGGGTGTCAGGTTTGCCGGACCCAAAGTTTCAGCCAAGGGCGCGGCCTGTACTTACCTTGACCCACGTGCCGGTTTGGTGGCTCTGAAGGATCGCCTCGCAAAGGGCCACTTCGTGGTGGCCGTCCTCGGCCGTGGCGAAGAGCCGCTCGCCCCGGCCGCCGGCGGCGATAAAGCCATAGATGGCGCGGAACAGCATCTTGAAGGTGTCCGGAAATCCTTCCACGTGGCCGGGCGGATAATCCATGAAGCCCGCTGCGCCGTCGCCAAAGGCCGGCGTGGCTCGGACAGCCGTCTGGTTGGGGCCGTCGCGCTGGCCGAAATGCAAGGTCTCCGGCTTTTCGGAACACCACCAGGCGGACTGCTTCGAGCCGTAGAGTTCGAGGCGGATGCAATTCTTGCGACCGGCGGCCACCTGGGACACGGCGAGGCTACCGCGCGCGCCGTTGCTGAAACGCAGCAACACGTGGGCAAAATCCTCCGTCCGGACCTTGTAGGTGGCGTACTGGCGGCCAGCGTCGGCTCGGGCAAACGTCTCCACCTCGCCCAGCGGGCGTTGGCGCTGCCGATGCCAGGTGGCCAGGTCGGCGAACACGGAGCTGACCGGCGCGCCGAGGATGAAGCTCACCGTGTCCAGCCAGTGTGTCCCGATGTCGGCCACGGCGCGCAGCCGGCCGCCTTCCTGCGGAAGCAGGCGCCAGTTGTAGTCGGTTTCCTTGAAGAGCCAGTCCTGGAAGTAGGAGCCGTGCACATGGATGATTCGGCCCAAGTCGCCGTTGGCCACCAAGCGGCGGAGCTGGAGCACCGCCGGGTAGAATCGCACGTTGTAGTTCACCGCCAGAACGGTGCGGGCGGCCCGGGCCTGCCGGACGATTTGGGCTGTTTGCCGGGTGTTCATCGCCAGGGGTTTTTCGCAGACGACGTGTTTGCCGGCGCGCAGGGCGGCCAGGACCATCGGGCAGTGAAAGCGGTTCGGCGCGGTGATGTGCACCACGTCCACGTCCGCCACGCGAAGCATGTCCTGGTAGTCGCCAAACGCCCGGGGGATGCCGAGCCGGTCGGCTGCAGCCCGGACGCGCTCGGGCAGGTCGCACAGGGCTGTGACCGGCACACCCAAACGACGGAGGGCTTCCACGTGAACTGGACCGATGAAGCCGCTGCCAATGATGCCTGCTCTGAGCTGGGAGATGTTCATAGACGGGCGGAGCGTGGCATTGGCCACAACAGAGCGCAAGCGCCCGGTGACTGGCAACTCCGCAACGGGCGCAGACGGACCAAGCCGCCGGGTGAGGTGGGGCCGCAGCCCACCTACCCGTGGCAACATGTGCCACAATCGTTACGGCTGTTCCCGGCCGCGGCCCGGCGAGTTGCGCGGCAGGATTGGCGCGCGTTTTGCCGTGTCCCAATCCAGGCAAGCCCTGCGTTGCCAGGGGCGTTGAGCTCGCGCCCCGAGCGCGGGCTTGCCGTTCAACGGCGCTGGTAGAGGCCGGTCAAACGGCCTTCCGCCAAGATATGGCCTTGCATGGCTGCTTCGACCTGCCGCCTGGTAGCGCCGGGCTGCAGCCCCAACTCGGTGTCCAACGCATAGAGCTTGAAGACGTAGCGGTGGGGCTTGCCCGGCGGGGGCATCGGCCCGCCGTAGCCCAGACGCCGAAAGTCGTTGAGGCCCTGTTTGGCGCCGTTGGACAGGTATTGGGTGTTTGGCAGGGCCTCGGGCAGCTCGGTGACGGTTGCTGGCAGGTCATACAGCACCCAATGCACCCACGTGCCCACGGGGGCATCGGGATCGTCAGCAATCAGCGCCAGGCTCTTCGTGCCGGCGGGCAGGCCCGTCCACCTCAAGGGAGGCGAGATGTCCCTTCCCTGTCCGGTGAATTGCGGGGGAATCGGCTGGCCTTCGGCAAAGGCCGGGCTGGAGAGGGCAATCTGGAGAGTGTTGGTTGGTGTTTTCATGCCGTCAGTTTACCACCGGCCTGGCTCGGGGAGAATGCGGAACTGCTGGCTGCCGGCCGAAGGGGCGCAACTGGGCGGGATGCCGGGCGCGCTGGCTCGATGTCCCAGCCTGGGGCCGGTTTCAGGCAGTCCGCCAACTTGCCGCACGGGCCAGGACGGTCGTTTCCTCAATCGGCGGCCCACACGCCCCTGCCCTTGGCTGAGGGTGGGAACGGAAAAATGCAGCCTGCTGGCTCCACTTGGCGGAGTAGGCAGACAAGACGGGGGAGGCAACCAAGTTGGCGGCACAAGGTACGCTAAAGCGACTCGCGTTCGTTGCGGTAATGTGATAATGCACCAGCCATGCGCATTGGGTCATTGAAGCTTGAGCGGATCGGGCAAATCCAAACGGCTGACGTTGCGTTTGGCGATTTGACTGTGCTGGTCGGACCGCAAGCCACGGGGAAGAGCATCTTCCTGCAATTCCTGAAGCTGCTGGCCGACACGGGCTATGTCCACGAGCAGCTCCGCAAGCACGGCATTGATTGGAAGCGGTCGCTGCCGGAGTTTCTCGACGTGTATTTGGGTGAGGGCATGCGGGATGTCTGGTCTGGCGGCGCTCCAGCAAGCGCGATTACCATGGATAATCAATCGATTGACGCATCAGAACTGGCTCGTCCACTGCATCGCAGCAAAAAGGCCAAGGTGTTCTACATCCCCGCGCAGCGGGTGCTCTCGCTCGCTAATGGGTGGCCGCGCCCGTTTACCGCGTTCAGCAGTGAAGATCCCTTTGCCGTTCGAGATTTCAGTGAAACGTTTCGCATCTTGATGGAGCGGGAACTCAGCCGGACCGAGGCCTTATTCCCGAAGACCAATCGCCTCAAGAAGGAGTATCGCGATTTGTTGTCGCAACATGTTTTCGGCGGGTTTTGTCTCCGGGTGGACCGCCATGGTGCCCAGAAGCGTCTGGTCCTCCAGCAGGAACAGACAAGCAGCCCCATTCCCTACATGGCGTGGTCGGCTGGGCAAAGGGAATTCGTGCCGTTGTTGATGGGGCTGTACTGGTTGCTGCCCCCAGCCAAGGTGAAGCGCAGGGGGGAAATCGAGTGGGTGATCGTCGAGGAGCCGGAAATGGGGTTGCATCCGAATGCGATTTCCCTGGTTCTGTTGTTGGTCATGGAGCTTCTCTGGCGTGGCTACCGGGTTTGTCTTTCGACGCACTCGCCGCATGTGCTGGATGTGGTCTGGGCGTGGCGGATGATCCGGGAGAGGCAGGCTGATCCAGGTCGGCTGCTGGACGTGTTTGACGTCAGGAAGACTGATCCCATGAAGCGTGTTGTCGAAAAGGTCTGCCAGAACAAAGCGCGGGTATATTACTTCGACCGCAACGGACAGACGCAGGACATCTCCAGCTTGGACCCCGGGTCTCAGAACGATCGCGAAGCTGGATGGGGGGGGCTGAGCGAGTTTAGCGGGCGAGTCAATGAGGTAGTCGCCAGGGTGGTCGTCAACCACAGCCAAGGGGCGCAATCCCGGCAATGACATTCAAGCAAGCAGTCGAATCCACGTCCGGTGTTGCGGCTCATTACCAACCCGGCTTGCGAGCGTTATCGAAACGGGATGCCGCTCGCATTCGGTGTCGCCATCCTCGGCGACTGACCGGTAGTATCCACGTGGATGACGCGTTGCGAACCGCGCAACCGCAGGCAAACCGCTGGGATTACGGCATCGGAATCCGACGGGGAGCAAACGAGGTAGCTGTCTGGGTCGAAGTGCATCCACTGCTTGGCCAGCACGTCATTGCTGGCCGAGCAAACGAGGTAGCTGTCTGGGTCGAAGTGCATCCCGCCTCCTCGGCCAACGTTGCCGACGTGCTGGACAAGTTGCGGTGGCTGAGGACGTGGTTAAAGGAGGAAGCCGTGGATCTCCAGGCATTGACGCAAGATGATTTTCACTGGGTTTCGACTGATGGGACAATCGCAATCACCCCGAATTCCAGACAGGCCAAGCAATTGGCTTCTGAGGGTCTGCGCGGGCCAGTGCGTGTTCTGAATCTTATGTGAAACCCATCTGCCGTGCCCGCTGGGCCGTTCCGGACCATCGGCAGAAGCAGTGCTTGAGCAGCATGTTTGCACCTCAGCGGCCATGTCCCCGGACATGGCCGTCAGACAGCAGGAGATTCAAGCGTCGGGCTGCCTCCTCCACCGGCGTTTGACGCGACTCGACAGGTGGACGCCCTCAAGCCCCAAGGAATCAAGCTGGCTGCGAAGACATCCCAATGCGACTTGCTCGGCGTGAGGGATTCGCCTCGCCGACACGTCTGCGCTGTGGACCGTGTCCGAAGAACGCAAGGGCGCAAAGAGAAACGGGCGTTGGACGCTGCGATCGTATCTCTGCCGTCCTCCCCCCAGCAGCCTTTTCTGGCCCCTGGCCTGGCGTCTTAGCGACTTTGCGTTTGTCACGTTTCCCTTTCCACGCCCGCCCCAACGGGGTCACGGCCGATCCGCAAGCCGGCTCTCAACTCGTCCGGCAACTCGGCGACGACCAGCTTGTGGTCAGCATCTGGCGCTGCCGCCGCCTGCTGAAGGGGGCTGGACAAGTGCGATATCCGACGCGGATACTGACGAGCGGCAGTTTGGTAAACCAACCACACGGATGCGCGCGCGCCTGAACATCTTCCAGCGGACCATGCTGCACTGGAACGCGCAGCATCCCTATAACGCCGTCCACCTGGCCTGCCTGCCCGGCGTGCTGCCCACTGCACGCCTGGAGACCCGGATTGCGCGCTGCCTCGACCGGCTGGGACTGCGCCTGCTCACGTTGGGCGCGGATGGACGGAGCGCCACCTTCGAGACCGGCGAGGGCGACTGTGAGGTGCGTGTGCTGGCGGCTGGTGGGCAGTCTCCCCAGCAGTTGCTGACTGAAATGGAAGAGCAGTTGAACAGGCCGTTTGCTTCCGACCGACCGTTTTGTCCATTTCGGTTCTTTGCCGTGCCAGCGGGTGATTCGTTCTGGCTGGGCGTGGCGTATTTTCACCCCATAGCCGACGCGGAGGCGGTCGTGAATGTCTTGAAGGCTGTTGCTGCCAGCCTCACAAGCGGCCATGACCGAGTCGTGTCCTGCGAGGGCCAGTCCCCGGTCAGTGACCGGCGGGTGCATCTCCTTGCCCGGCATCCGGGGGCGCTGCTGCACAAGCTGCTGTGCTTGCCGCAGCAGATCCGCACGTTGCGGCGGTGCTATCGGCCACGATACCGCGATCTGACAAACCTTCGGGTCGGGTTGGCATGGTCGTGTCTGGCCCAGCCGGAGCTGGAAGCGCTGCTGGCTGGCGCGCGGCGCTGGGATGTGACGGTCAACGATGTGTTGCTGGCCATGCTGCTGCGGGCGCTGGCGCCCCTGGCCGCAGCTCGCTTGAAAGCGCGACGACGACGGCGTCTGGCAGTGGGGTGTGTGGCCAGTTTGCGACGCGACCTGCCCGAGGCGGACCGTCACCGCCAGTCAAGGCCGGCGGTCCATCCCGCCAGCCTGAGTTTGCGACGCGACCTGCCCGAGGCGGACCGTCACCGCTTCGGATTGTTGCTCGGGATGTTCGTGGTGAGCCACGAGGTGCCGCCCGGTTTGGGCTTGGCGCAATTGGCCCGTGACATCCGTCGGCAGACGCTCCGCATCAAGCAGCACAAGCTGCATCTGGCGGCGTGCGTGGACCTCGCCATTGGCCGGGGCTTGCTGCGTTTTTTCTCGCCCGAGGGCCGGCTTCGGTTCTATCCCAAGCACCACCCGTTGTGGGGCGGTCTCACAAATATGAATCTCAATGCACTCTGGACCGGTGACGAGCCGGCCGCGCCGCGGGATTACCTGCGGGCTGTGGCCACAGGACCGGCCATGCCGCTGGTCCTGTCGGCGACCACCATCCGCGACCACCTCAATCTGTGCTGGAGCTACCGCACCGAGGCCTTCACAAGAGCCGAGATCGAAACCGTGCAGGGCCGGTTTGCCGATCAAGTGGCTGAGTTGGGCGACAGCGTATGAGCCGCGTCCGTTCAACCTGTCTGCGCGCCGGCAAGGTCCGGCAGCCGGGCCGGGCGTTGACCGGCGCCTCCCCCACAACGGCGCCCGCCCGGCCTGCGCCGCTGAGGGGCAGGCGGCCGGCCTGTGTGGCGGGCCGGCTGAGCACGCGGCTGCTGGTGGCCGCCGGACTGGGCGCGCTGGTGTTGGCCGCCGGCTGCGGCACGTTCCCGCGGCACGGCCTGCCCGCGGCGGTCGTGGAGCAACTCGACCAGTCTCCCCAGTGGCGTCCCGGCCGGTTGCCCGCCGAGTTGGAGGACCGCATCCTGGCGCTGAGCCCGACGAATGTGACGGCAGCCGACGTGCGTGACGTGCTGGCTCACGCGCCTGCCCCGCGCGTCATCAACATCCACGGCGGTGTGGCCCGCGTCATACCCCGCATGGTCTCGTTCTCGGAGTTTCTCATGGGCATGGGCTATCCGGCCCGCAGCCTGACCAACCCGAGCGACGGCACCTACAGTTTCAGTTGCTACGAGCGCAGCACCCTGATCGCCGGCATGATCGCTTGGTTTTACGAGAGGGAGGGATTGCGCCCCATGCTGGTGGGGCACAGTCAGGGCGGGATGCAGGTGGTCAAGGTGCTCCACCAACTGGCCCGCGGGCCGACAGCGCGGTTACACGTTTGGAACCCGCTGACCTGGCAGCAGGAAGACCGGTGGACCATCACCGACCCGCTGACCGGCCGCTGCCGCCCCGTGGGGGGGCTGGTGCTGCCTTATGCCACATCGGTAGGCGCAGGCGGCCTGACGCGCGCCCTGCCCAACCAGTGGACCTTGAATCTCCGACTGCGGACGATTCCGGATTCGGTCGAGGAGTTCACCGGATTCTGCAAGGCGAACGACGTGCTGGGTGGGGACTTCCTCGGTTACGGCCCGGCCAACCACTACCGGCCTGCCGGGCGGGCTGTCGTCCGCAACGTCTGGCTGCCGGTCGAATACAAGCACGGCGAAATCCCGGATACACGCCATCTGCTGGCCAGCCAGTCGGCGCGCGATTGGATCAACAATTACCGCCCCGACCCGGCTGCAGTGGTCGAGCCGAAACTGAACGCGCCGTTGGAGGGCGACACCCGGCACATCTTGTGGGCGGCGGAAGTCTGGTATCACATCAAAAAGCACTGGGTGCTGGAGCTGCAGCGGTTCATCCGCGCCCGGCGCGCCTTGGATCATGAGCGCTGAGGAGTGGCTGCTGCGCCGCGCGTTGGTGTGCGTTTCCGGCCTGGTGTATTGGCTCGGCGTCTGGATGCAGGCACGGCGGGTGCGCCGGCTGATTGGCCGCTCTCCCAACCTCAAGCCGCGAGGTCGAAAGGAGAAACTGCTCTGGTTGGGCTGGTGCGTGGTGGTGCTGATCTGGGTGGTTCAACCGCTGATGGTCGGCCGTGGTGGTGGGCTGCCGGGGTTGGGTTTGCTACCCGGGCTGGTGCATCCGGTGGGACTTTGGGCCGGTGCGGCGCTCGTCGGCTTGGGCTATGCCGGCACACGCTGGTGCTACGCGGCGCTGGGCGATGCCTGGCGCATCGGGGTCAGCAGCAGAGACCAAACCGCCCTGGTCGAACGCGGTCCCTATCGCTGGCTGCGCCATCCCATCTACGCCCTGCAAATCGTCATGCTCGCGGGCGCGGCGCTGCTGCTGCCCACCCCGGTGTCGCTGTTTGCCCTGGCGCTCCACTACGTGTGTGTGCGTCTGAAAGCGGCCGATGAGGAACGCCACCTCTTGACCGTGCACGGGGCGGCGTATCAGGACTACGCCAGCCGAACGGGCCGTCTCTGGCCGCGTTGGACGCGCTCGCAGGCCGGTTCGGATGTCGCCGGAGACGGCGAGCGGCGGTAGTGGAACCGCCCGACCGGCCGACGGCGAGCTGTTTTGCCGGGTTGCGGTCAGTGCGGGACTTGTCAACAGACTCCCGAGCCAGGCCGGTGGGTGGACTATTTCACGCCCGCCATCGCGCCAACAAGGCCGTTGTGGATTTGCCCGGGACAGCCGGTAGGATCACGATCCTTCCCCCGGCCGCTTCCACCACGTGCCGTTCCTCTTGGTTGATCGTGTCCGGGGTGTAGTCGCCCCCTTTCACATAGATGTCCGGCTGCGCGTCGGCCAGAAACTGGACCGCGGTGGTCTCGCCGAACACACACACGGCTGTCACGCTTTCCAGCGCCGCCAACACCGCGGCACGGTCCGCCTCTGGATTCAGCGGCCGACCCGCCCCTTTGAGGGCGCGCACGCTCTGGTCGCTGTTCAGGCCCACCAACAACGCGTCACCCAGGCGGCGGGCGGCTTCCAGATAGGTCACGTGGCCGACGTGCAACAGGTCAAAGCACCCGTTGGTGACGACGAGTCGCCGGCCCGCCCGGCGCATTGCAGCCCGCCAGGCCGGCAACTGCTGCCGGGGAATGATCTTCTCGCGCAGGTCCACGCCGGCAGTGTGGGCGGGTCACAACGCCCTTGGCAACGCCATTCGCTGCCCACCGGCGCGAGGGGCTTCATGAAAAGGCCGTGAGCCGGGCGACAGCGCGCAGGGCCACCCGGACAACCCCGGTTTGTTGGGGCGCGGACCGGTTTGAGGCTTTCGCCGCGTCCGGCCCTGCGACATACTGACGGCGTGGATGCCGCGCCCCCAGTGGCTTTTGCCGTTGCGCTGCTCTCGGCGGCGGCCAGTTTTTTCTGCGCCGTGGCGGAGACGGCCCTGGTGTCGCTGAGCAAATGGCAGGTGCGTCAACTGGCGGCCGAGCGGCCCGAGGCGGGCGGGCGGGTGGCGCGCCTGCTGACGCAACCGGACGACCTGTTGGCCACGTTGGTGCTGGGCAACACGCTGGCCAACGCAGCTTTGTTGGCGGTGGGGCTATGGCTGGCCTTCAGCGGCCGTTGGCCGTTGGGCTGGACGGTTGCCGGCATCCTGCTGGTGACCCTGATTGGCGGCGAGGTCTTACCCAAGACGCTGGCCGTGCGCCGTCCGGAGCGCTGGGCACTGCGCGTGGCCAGACCCCTGGCCGCCCTCCACCGCGTGGCGCGGCCTTTTCATCAGATTGCCCAGCGGCTCAACCTGGCCCTGCTGCGCCGGCTGGCGCCGCTGGCGGTCCGGCCGCCACCGGCCCAGACCGATGCCGAATACCAGGAGCTGATCGAGCTGGCCTACCAGCAAGGCACACTGGCCCGGGCCGAGCGCGACATCCTCCTGCAAATCCTTCGACTCGACCAGCGCACCGTCAAAGAGGTCATGCGCCCGCGCGCCCAAATGCACTGCATCAGTGATGAACTGTCGGTCGAGGCCATGCTGGCGGCCGCACGCCGGTTCAAGCACCGTCGCCTGCCCATTTACGACGAGACGCCCGATACCATCGTGGGCATCTTGAACACGCGCGCGTTGCTGCTTGATCCGCAGATTGAGCTGGCCGACGCGATTGAGTTCCCGTCATTTGTGCCGGAGACCATGAACCTGCTGCACCTGCTGCGCAGCCTGCAGCGCCAGCGACGCGGCATGGCGATTGTGCTGGACGAGTTCGGCGGCACGGCGGGCCTGGTCACCATGGAAGACATCCTCGCCGAAGTCGTCGGCACGATGCATCCGGCGCGTCCGGCCGACGGGTTTGTCATGGAACGCCTCGGCCCCGGTCGGTGGCGTGTCAGCGGCCTGATGCGTTTGGACGATTTCCGCCGCGAATACCCGCCGCTGGGTGAGGTGGAGGAGGTGGAGACCATGGGGGGCCTGTTGTTGAGCCTGCTGGATGCCGTGCCGGGTCCGGGTGAGTCAGCCACCTTCCGTGGGTTAAAACTGACAGCCCAGGTGACCGACGAGCGGCGCGTGCGCGAGTTGCTCGTCGAGCAGGTGAAGTAACATGAGCGGGCAGCCAGCAACCGGTTGCACCTGATGTGAAGGCGAAGTTAGACAACCCATGCGCCGGCCGCGCCCGGACCAGAGCCGACAGCAGGTCGCAGGGTCGCCGCTGGGCCGCTGGCAACGCACGTCTGGGGCGCGCGGGACGGTTGACGCGCCAGCCATGAACACCACACCCATGTTCTGGCTTGCGATGTCGCTGTTTCTGGCAGTGTCGTTCCTGCTGTCCGGCATGGAAGCGGGGGTATTTGCCCTGAGCCGCCTGCGGATTCGCCAACAGATGCGTGCCGGCCTGCCGGCCGCGCGGTTGCTGCATGGCTATCTGGAGAATCCCGAGGACTTTCTGTGGACCATCGTGGTGGGCAACACGCTGGCCAATTTCCTGATCCTGGGCTGGCTGTTTACGGAGTTGTATGCGCGTCTGGCCGCATGGCCGGCGCTGTTCACGGGGGTCTTCGTGGCGCTGGTGCTCGTGTTCTACGCCTTTTTTGATCTGCTGCCCAAGATGCTGTTTCGCACGCATCCCAACCGGCTGTGTCTGGCCTGCGCGCCGGTGTTCCGGTTCATTCACCTGGGGCTGCGTCCCCTGGTGGCGCTGGTGCGGGCCTGCTCGGAGGCGCTGTTGCACTGGACCGGCGGGCGGGCCTTCAGCGGCCACCTGTTTGGCAACCGCGAGGAACTGCGCATGGTGATGATGGAATCCGCCCAGGCTTTCACCTCCGAGGAGCGCGTCATGATCAACCGTGTGCTGGAGCTGTCCAACCTGACCGTGCGCCAGATCATGCGTCCGCTGGCCGAGGCCGTCACGGTGGCCGCCACCGCGCCGGTGGGCGAGGTGCTGCGGCTGGCGCGCGAGCACGGGGTGACGCGGCTGCCGGTGTGGGAAACGCGCGACGGCCGACGGCGCATCGCCGGGCTGGTCGAGGTGGACGCGCTGTTGTTCGCGGGCGAGCCGGACCCGGCGCAACCGGTGTCGGTCAGCCTGAGGCCGGCGCTGTTCCTGGCAGAAGATGAGCGGCTGGAGGTCGCGCTGCGTCGGCTGCAACGGGCCGGCCAGCGTCTGGCCATTGTGCTGGGCCGAGACGGTCGCGAGTGCGGTCTGGTGAGTTTGGAAGACGTCCTGAAGACGATCTTCGGGGAGGTGAAGCTGTAGCATGGAGGGTGGCACACTCTTGCACACGGCCCTGAAGCTGCTGGGTGTCCTGGCGCTGGTGTTCCTGAACGCCTTTTTCGTTGCCGCCGAGTTCGCCTTCATCCGCCTGCGGGACACGCAACTGGAGGGGCTGGTGCTGCGCGGGCATCGGCGTGCCCGGGTGGCCCGGGGCATCGTGCGCAACGTGGAGGCGTGCGTGAGCGCGACGCAGTTGGGCATCACCTTGTGCGGCCTGGGCACGGGGGTGATGGTCAAGCCGGTGTTTCGGGCGTTGCTGGCGCCGCTGTTCGGGCTGCTGGGTGTCGAGTCGGCCGCCACCCGCGGCACCATCGAATTGCTGGCAGGATTCCTGGTCAGCACGATCCTGCTCATCGTGCTGGGCGAACTGGTGCCCAAGGCGCTGGCCATTCGCAAGACCCTGCCCACGGCGTTGTGGGTGGCCCAACCGCTGGCCTGGTTTTTCCGGCTCACTTTCCCCTTCATCTGGGTGCTCAACGCCCTGGCCCAGTGGTTTCTCAGTCTGCTGGGCATCGAACCGCTCACCTCGATGCACCCCACCCACAGCGAGGAGGAGCTGCGCCTGTTGCTGCGCTCGGCCCAGCAGGGCGTGGGCGCCACGCCGCTGGGCCGCGCCATTGTGCTCAACGCATTGGACCTGCGCCACCGCATCGCCCGCGACGTGATGCGTCCTCGCCAGGAAATCGCGGTGCTGGACACCGCTGCCAGTCTGGCCGCCTGCTTGGAGGTGGCGGAAAAGATGCGCTACTCGCGCTACCCAATATGCGAGGGCGGCGATGTGGACCGCGCGCTGGGGGTGATCCACGTCAAGGACCTCTACGCCATGCGCCTGAAGGCCCGCACGGGCGCGGACCTGTTGCCGGCGGCGCGCAAACTGGTCTATGTGCCGGAGACGGCGCGCTTGGAGCGGCTGCTCCAGCGTTTCTTGGAACGGCGTCTGCACATGGCACTGGTCGTGGACGAATACGGCAGCACGGTGGGTCTGGTCACGCTCGAGAACATCTTGGAGGAGTTGGTGGGGCAGATTCAGGACGAGTTTGACCAGGAGCAACCCCTCTGCGTGCGTGTGGGCGAGAACGCCTGGGAGGTGGCCGGAGCGCTGCCGCTGCACGAGCTGGCCGAGCTGGTGGGCGAACCCCTGCATGAAAGCGGCATCGCCACCGTCAACGGCTGGATCACCCAGCGCCTGGGCGGATTCCCCAAGCCCGGCGACACGGTCAAGCTTGGCCCGTTCCTCATGCGCGTCGAGGCGATGGATGGTCTGCGAGTCGCCCGCCTCAGGGTGAATCGTCTGCCTCAGACCGCCCCGGCGGATCGGGCCTCGACCTGACAGCCACGGCGGCGCGGCTGGCGACCCTCCGGCCAGGACACCAATCGCCCGGTTGCCCCTGCTTCAGGGCCGGACGCCGGCACTGTAAACTGGACTTGGCGGTGTTTTCGGGTTCATGCTGGGTCATCTCGAACAACGCGGGACTGACGCGTGACGGGACGAAACCGGGACAACAACCGCCCCGGGCAACAGATAACAAGCAGCACATAGATGAGTACTCCGAAAGACGTCATTGAAATGGCCGCGAAGGCTGGCGCGAAGATGGTGGACATCAAATTCGTGGACACCTTCGGGACGTGGCAGCACTTCTCGATGCCGATCGGCGAGCTGACCGAGGAGGTGTTTGCCGAGGGCCTGGGGTTTGACGGTTCATCCATCCGGGGCTGGAAGAGCATCGAAGCCAGCGACATGCTGGCCATGCCGGACCCGACGACGGCCTTCATGGACCCCTTCTGCGCCGTGCCCACCCTGTCGCTGACCTGCACGGTCGCCGAGGTGGGGACCAAGGCCCCCTACAGTCGAGACCCGCGGGGCATCGCGCAAAAGGCCGAGCGCTACCTGCTGTCCACGGGCGTGGCCGACCAGGCGTTCATGGGGCCGGAGGCGGAGTTTTTCATTTTCGACAACGTGCAGTACGACAGCCGGAGCAATGGGGCATTTTACACCGTGGAATCGGGCGAGGCCGTTTGGAACACCGGGCGGGACGAATGCCCCAATCTCGGTTACAAGATCCGGCACAAGGAGGGCTACTTCCCCGTGCCGCCCGCTGACACGCAACAGGACATCCGCACCGAAATGGTCCTGACGATGGAGCAACTGGGGCTGAAGGTGGAGAAGCAGCACCACGAGGTGGCCACAGCCGGGCAGGCGGAGATTGACTACCGGTTCAGCACGCTGGTCACGGCTGCCGACTGGATGATGGTGTTCAAATACGTTGTCAAGAATGTGGCGCGCAAGTACGGCAAGACGGCCTGTTTCATGCCCAAACCGCTGTTTGGCGACAACGGCAGCGGCATGCACATCCATCAGTCGCTCTGGAAGAAGGGCAAACCGCTGTTTGCCGGCAACGAATACGCCGGCTTGAGCCGCCTGGCGCTCTACTACATCGGCGGCCTGCTCAAGCACGCCCGGGCCCTCTGCGCCATTTGCAACCCCACCACCAACAGCTACAAGCGGCTGGTGCCGGGCTACGAGGCGCCGGTCAATCTCGCTTACTCCAGCCGCAATCGTTCCGCCGCCATCCGCATCCCGGCTTACAGCGACAGCCCCAAAGCCAGGCGGCTCGAATACCGTCCGCCCGACCCGGCGGCCAACCCGTATCTGGCCTTCGCCGCCCTGCTCATGGCCGGCCTGGACGGCGTCCTGAACCGAATTGACCCGGGTGAGCCGCTGGACAAGAACATCTACGAATTGCCCCCCGAGGAACTGAAAAAGGTGCCGCACGTGGCCGGCTGCCTGGGCGAAGCGCTGGATTGCCTGGAACAGGACCACGAATTCCTCCTCAAGGGCGACGTGTTCACGATGGACTTCTTGGAGATGTGGGTCGCCAGCAAACGCAAGGAACACGATGCCTTGCGGCTGCGTCCCCATCCGCACGAGTTTTTCCTCTACTACGATGTGTAAGCCGCCTGCCGGCCGCGGACGGCGCCCGCCCTGCCACAGGGCAGACTCGAAGCTGCCGCCGGTCCGCGGCCGCCGCGCACCGCGCCTTGACGCCCGCGCAGCGACATGCTGTAAATGGGCCGGCCAGTAACCACGGAGTCGCCATGCCGGAACTAACATTTGTCTGCCCGCACTGCCAGCAGCAGATTGCTTGCGATGCGGCGTGGGCCGGGCAACCGGTCCAATGCCCCCTTTGCCAAGGAACCGTCACCGTGCCCGCCGCCGCACCCGGCCCGGCCCCTACGACCGAGCCGCAGCCGCGCCTGTCCATCGCCCGCCCCGGGCAGCACGGCCAAACCGAGCGCGCCAAGCCGGTGTACCGGCAGATTGATATCGTCAACCAGCCCAAGCGAAACCCCTGGGTGCCGTGGCTGGCCGGTCTGGCCGGTGTGGCCATCCTGGCTGGCGGCGGTTACTTTGCTTACCAGCAGTGGTTTCAGCCCAAGGAGTCCGCCGATGCGGCGCCCACTCCGCCTCCCGCCCAAGCGGCCAGCGACACCGCTCAGCCGCCCGCCGAGGCGGCCGCGGCCAATGGCGACCAGCAAGCCCCGCTGACCCCGCCTAAATGGACCCTCGACCTCGCTACGGCCACCATTCCCAAGGGCAAGGTCAACGGATCGGTCGCCGGCACAAATTTCGTCCCCGAAACCGCGCGACTGGACTTCGTCGGTACCGCGTATCTGCTGACTCTCAGCCAGGGCACGCCCGTGTCGCCCGACCGCGAAGTCCGTGTTTTCCTCCGGCCCAAGGCCGGCCAGATCGTCACCAACGCCACCTGGGAAGTCTCCAAAGAGATGAAGGGCGCCGGCGTGCCGCAAGTGGTCAAGCGTTGGAAGGCCAACCCGCGTTCCGCGCCGCAGCAAAAGAGTTTCTCCACCGGCTACGCCATGAAACTGGAACTCCGCCCGGCCAGCCCCGAAACCGTGTCCGGTCGCATCTTCCTGGCTCTGCCGGATGCCGAGCAAAGCGTGGTCGGCGGCGCGTTCCAGGCCGCGTTTTCGCCGGTGATGGGCGCGGCTGCGCCCGCAGCGGCGCCCACCCCCGCCGCACCCGCTCAGGAAATGCCCCTCAACCCCGAGTATCAGAAGCGATACGGCATCCGGCGCTAACCAGACCATCAGCCGGCCCGTGCGTGGGCGAGGACCGGCCGGCGCAGTCCGCGGGGGGAACGGCCACCCGCCTGCTCATCGGCGAACTGTCGCCCCCGCGCCGGGGGTTACCCGATGAAAAGGCCTCTGCTCGTGGCCGGCGTTTGCGCCAGCCTGGTTGTCTTGGCGCTGCTGAGTTGGCGTCTCACCCTGTCTCCCGGCACGCCGTCGGGGCGCGGCCCACTGGCCCACGAAGCCTACGTCTGGCAGCGCGCATGGACCGGGCCGGTCCGCGATGCGGTCAGAACGCACGCGTCCGCCTTTCGACAACTCTGCTGCCTGGCTGCCGAGGTAACCTGGTCCAACGGCCTGCCGCAGCCAGCGGTTGTGTCGCTGAATTACGCCGCCATCCGGCAAACAGGCCGCCCGGTGGGCCTGGCGCTCCGGGTGGCGCCCTTTCCCGGTCCATTCGCGGCCGACGACGAGGCGGCGCGGCGGCTCGTTGAGTTGGGCAGGGCGGTCGTGGCCCGCGCCCGCTCCAACGGGGTCGAGGTGGCGGAATTGCAGGTGGATTTCGATTGTCCGACGGCCAAACTGGACGGGTATCGGCTGTGGATCGAGGGGCTGGCGCGCCGGCTTGCGCCGGTGCCGGTTACCATCACTGCGCTGCCCAGTTGGCTGCGCGCGCCGGCCTTCGGGCGGCTGGCCCGCAGCGCGCCTCGCTACGTGCTGCAGGTGCACGGCTTCGAGCGCCCGGCGGACGTTCGATCGGCACTGACCCTTTGCGACCCCGGAGCCGCCCGGCGGGCTGTGAGCCGGGCCGGGGCGCTGGCTGTGCCGTTCCGCGTGGCCCTGCCAACTTACGGCTACCAGGTGGCGTTTGATGCCACAGGGCGCTATGCCGGGCTGGCCGCCGAAGGGCCGCGTCGGGCCTGGCCGGCGGGCACCCGATTGCGCGAGGTGCACGCCCAACCGCACGAACTGGCCGGGTTACTGGCGGGCTGGACGGCACGTCGGCCGGCAGCGTTGGCTGGCGTGATCTGGTATCGGCTGCCCGTGGCCACCGACGAGCTGAACTGGCGCTGGCCGACCTTGGCCGCCTTGGTGGCCGGGCGCAACCCCCGCCCCGCGCTCCGGGCGATGGCGCAGCCTGGCGACCTCGGCTGGGTGGAGGTGCGCCTCGTCAACGACGGCGAGGTGGACCTGCACGCGCTGCCGGCCGTGGAGGCGCGCTGGTCCGGAGCCGCGCCGGTGGCGGGTCGGGCTGAGCAGGGCTTCCGGCTGGTTTATCGCGGCGCGGCGGCGGCCCGGTTCGAGCCTGGTGAGTCAACGCCTCGGCTGCGGGTTGGTCAGAGCCTCGTGGTGGGCCGGTTGCAATTTCCAACCGCCGGCACCGTGTTCTGCGAGGTGGCGCCTTTCTGAGCGCCAGGCCGCAGGCCGGAAGAGGCGAAGCGCGATTGGCAACCCTGGGCTTGGACTTCAAGCCGGCGCTGCCTCCGCCGAATGCGGCTGGCCCGCAGCGGCGGAAGCTGCATCGGCCTGCTCCACCATGCAGGCCAGCGCCCGAATCCATAACGAATGGTCGTTGAGACAGGGAATCTGCACAAACTCCCGTCCTCCCGCTTCGAGGAATCTGTCACGCCCGCGCAGGCCGATTTCCTCCAGGGTCTCCAGGCAGTCGGCCACAAACGCCGGGCAAATCACCAGCAGCCGCCGCACCCCTGCTCCGGCCAGCCGAACCAACTCGCGGTCCGTGTGGGGCGACAGCCACGCGCCGCGGCCCAGTCGGGATTGAAAAGCCACCGACCACCGATCCGCCGGGATGCCGACCAGCTTTGCGAATGCCTCGGCCGTGCGCAGGCACTGGTGGCGGTAGCAAAACCGGTGTGCCACAGCCGGCACCTGGCAGCAGTCAGGCACGCGCAGGCAGTGCTGGCCCGAGGGGTCGGACCGGCGGATGTGACGTTCCGGCAGGCCGTGAAAGCTGAACAGCAGGTGGTCAAAGCCCTGCTTGAGATACGGCTCGGCGCTGCCCGCCAGCGCGGCCAGGTAGCCCGGCGCGGCGAAATACGGCGGCTCGATGCTCAGCGCCAGCCCCGGCGCGCGCCGCGCGATGACCGCCTTCACCCGCTCGACTGCAGTTTCGTAGCTGGACATCGCGTAGTGCGGGAACAAGGGGATGAGATGAACCCGCTGAATGCCCCGGCGGACCAGGTCTTGGACAGCGGCCTCGACCGAGGGATGTTGATACCTCATGGCCAACTGGACCGGCCGGCCGACCTGTTCCTCCAGCAACCGCTGCACCCGGCGGCCGATCGCCACCAGCGGCGAACCGTCGGGTGTCCAGATTTTCCGATAGGCGGCGGCGGATTCGGAAGCGCGCCGCAGGACGATCAGGCCCACCAGCAGCCTGCGCAGCAGCCAGGGCACGTCCAGGACCCGCCGGTCCATCAAGAACTGGTTGAGGTAGCGGCGCACGTCTCGGACCGCCGGGGAGTCCGGTGAGCCGAGGTTGACCAGTAGCACCGCCCGGTTCATGGGCGCGCAAAGACGTTGGTGGCGATGAATTGGGCGACGCGTTCCGCGGTGTTCACGGCCGATACGATCGAGTCACCCAGCGAAATGCCGTCGCGGTAGTGCCCGGCGAAGAACAAGCCCGGCGAGCGGCCCTCGATTTCCGTCATCAGGGCGCGGAATCGGCCGTAGCCCAGGTTGTATTGCGGGATGGCGCGCGGCCAGACAAAGTGATGTCGAAACGTCGGCTCGCCGCGCACGCCCAGCAGCACCCGCAGGTCGGCGCAAGTCAACTCGTAGAGCGCCTCGGCGGGGCGGCTGGCCAGCTCCGGAGCGCGTTCGCCGCCAAGGTAGCTGGTCAGCGTCAGGTGCCCGCCGGGGGCGCGGTTGGGAAACAGCGACGAGGAGAAGATCGTGCCCAGAATGTTGAGGCCTTCGATTCTGGGGATCAACATGCCGAAACCCTGGCAGGGGTGGGCCACGTCCTCGCGCCGGAAAC